>Ga0136644_10000583_pt1 | contig 29257 bp, 29 predicted proteins | sample C_130820_EF_Meta_FD_94780 | JGI IMG/M metagenome (GOLD analysis project Ga0136644, IMG submission 94780) | Freshwater microbial communities from Lake Croche, Canada to study carbon cycling - C_130820_EF_MetaG (v2) (version 2) | ecosystem: Environmental > Aquatic > Freshwater > Lake | place...
ACAAGGGATGTGGTATTTAAAGAATAAAAATATAATAACTTATGCGGATGATTTAAAAATAATATTTGTATAATTATCATAATACATGGAAGTTATTGATCTAGGATTAAGTGATTTAGAACCAGTTTCTTTAAATTTTAATGAATCAAAACCTACTGTGAATTTTGGTTCAGGAATCGAATTGTTAATGAATGATAAAAAAAGATCATCAAGTTTAAATCTCGATTTAGGCGAACTTGATACTTTAGAAAGTGAATTAAATGAAATTTCTGGAGCTAGTTCTATCAATAATAGTAGTTCTAGTAGTGGAGATACAAAGACGTTAAGTGGTTTTGCTGGTAACCTCTTTGGGTTTGGAAGTACATCGGAATCCTCAAAAAAAGTTTCTATTGAAGCTGAACAATCTGACTCAAATTTAGGAGCAGCAACTCGCGAAAGTATTGGAAATACAAAGACATGGGACGGGTTTTCAAAAATGAATGAAATCCCAGTTTCATCTAGTACTGCAAATATAAAAATGACAGATCGTGAACGACGTCGTAAAATGCGATTGATGATTAAGAAATTAGAGGAATGGCACGCAAAAGGATTAATCAAAAACAATTCTCATTTTGATATGGATTCTTCTTATGAGGAAGTTGAAGATGAGTATGAGAGTGCTTTAGAAGATAAACGTAAGAAGGATAGTGTTAAATTACAAGGATGGTGGTTTATGACATTTATTAATTCTATGGAATATGCGAATGCTGCATTTAATCCATTTGATTTGAACTTAGATGGCTGGGGAGAACAAGTTAGCGAGGATTTGGATAGTTATGAAGAGATTTTTAGTGAATTGTATGATAAATATAAGGGAGGAAAATTAGCACCAGAGATTTCGCTTTTATTACGTGTTGGCTTTAGTGCTGCTGTATTAAATTTTTCGAATAAGGCATTATCTAGTGCTACTCCAGCATTTAATGACGTCATTAAACAAAGCCCTGAATTAATGAAGATGTTTACAAATGCTACTGTAAGTAGTATGAGCCAGGCGTCACCTGGATTTGCTATGGCGAATAATTTAATGCAAGAACAAGCAAATCGTCCTCGTGGTATGCCACCTCCAGCGCCTGTCGAAACAAAAAATATGCCTGCCCCGCAACGTCCAGGAATGGTATTTACAGAGTCTGTAAATAGTAGACCAGATATTGCAGCTGGACGAGGTGTTATGTTTCGTGAGCAAGGGACTGAATTAAATGGTGGTTTTGAACGCTTAGATGAACCTCAACGTCCTATTCGTCCTATGCAAACACCTCCACAACCAAGACCCGAAATGAGAGGTCCTCAAAATACGGATATTGATAATATTTTAGCTGGATTAAAGACTCGTACAGTAAATATCCATGAACAACCGTCTTTAACAGTAGAAACAGTAAATGAAGATGATTCTATGATATCTATTAGTTCCATGAAAGATATTACAGGAGCAAGTATGCCAAAACGTTCAAATCGTAGAAAGAATGGATCAGCGAAGAATACGATTTCTTTAGATATTTAGATGCGATAAAATAATAATATAATAATACACTTACTATATTATTCGATGTGTGGAATAGTAGGATATTTAGGTAATGACAACTATAAAGATTTTATATTATCAGGACTAAAATTGTTACAAAATCGAGGTTACGATTCTGTCGGTATAGCAAGTATAAATAATAATCATTTAGAAACAGTAAAATTTGCTTCTACAAACACTAACGACGCACTATATTTATTAGAATCGGAAATACCACAAAAAAATGAATCTACTACAAATTTAGCTATTGGTCATACTCGTTGGGCGACACATGGTGGAAAAACAAATACAAATGCGCATCCGCATCACGATAATAAAGATAGAATTGCTTTAGTTCATAATGGTATTATTGAAAATTACAACGAATTAAAAACATCATTAATTCAAGAGGGTTATTTTTTTCGATCTCAAACAGATACAGAGGTGGTTGCAGTTTTGATTGGAAAATATTTAGATCAAAATGAAACTATGGATTATGCTATTAAAAAAACAATAGAAGAATTATCGGGAACTTGGGCACTCGTTATTCTTCATAAGGATTTTCCAAATAAAATATGGATGATACGAAATGGATCCCCCCTTTTATTAGGAATTGATGATGAATTTATAATGGTAGCGTCAGAACATATAGCATTTGGTAACTATTGTAAAACATATATCGATCTAGATAACCACGATTTAATAGAAGTTACGAAAACTGACCGAACAATAACATATAATAAAAACATTCACCGTTATTCTATGAAAGAAAAACCTTCAGGAGTTGTTGAATTAGCACCAACTAATTATGACCATTGGTTGATTAAAGAAATAATGGAGCAACCCCAATCTGTAAATCGTGCCATAAATAATGGTGGAAGAATAGAAAGTAATGTTACTGTAAAATTAGGTGGTTTGGATAATTGCAAACAAAGGTTATTAGATACAAATCATTTATTAATTTTGGGATGTGGAACCTCATATCATGCTGGATTATGGGCATTAGATATATTCAAACAATTGGATATATTTGATACAGTAGCAATTTATGATGGTGCGGAATTTCAAGTACGTGATATTCCCAAAAAGGGTAAATGTGCAGTAATTTTATTATCTCAGTCTGGGGAAACAAAAGATCTTCATCAGTGTATTCAAATCGCAAGGGATTATGATATGGTTTCTATTGGAATTGTAAACGTAATTGATTCATTAATTGCTAGAGAAACAGATTGTGGTATTTATCTAAATGCAGGAAGAGAAGTATCTGTGGCGTCTACAAAATCATTTACGAATCAATGTATTGTATTATCGATGATGGCAGTTTGGTTTTCTCAAAATAGAGGAACCCATATTGAGAAAAGAAAAAGAATTATTTCGGATTTACGTAAAGTATCGTTCCAAATCAATACTATTTTTGAAGAAGAGAATATATCTAAATTAAAACATATGGCATATGTATTAAAAGATGCATCGAGCATATTTTTACTCGGGAAAGGACGTTCACAAGCAATCGCGATGGAAGGTGCATTAAAATTAAAAGAAGTAGCATATATACATTCCGAAGGATATAGCTCATCTGCTTTGAAACATGGCACATTTGCACTTATCGTACCTAAATTACCAATTATTATTTTTGATATTGATGAAGAACATCATGCAAAAAATCAAAACGCATATCAGGAAGTTTTGGCTAGAGAAGCAGACGTTATTCGTATTTGTGATTCTGAGTATGCTGAATTAAGTATAGACAAGAATCACACATACGGCGGCATTCTAGCAAATGTGTATATTCAATTATTAAGTTATTATATTGCTTTGGAACTTGGACATAATCCAGATTATCCTAAGAATTTGGCGAAAGTTGTTACTGTTTTTTAATACAAAAGTTCTAATTTTGCAAGTTCTTGTGGAGTATTTACGCCACTAATATATTTATTTTCGCTTTCTTCTATTAAATATGTATCAATAGATAATTCCGTATGTTGTTTGATGAGTTTCACAATATCAGTTAAATAATATTCATTTTGAACGTTATTATTATTAATCATAGGAACATATTTCCTCAATAATCTACTTTCTATTAAATATAACCCAGAATTTACAATATTTATTTTACGCTGTTCCTCCGTGCAATCTTTTTCTTCTACAATACCAATAAATTCTCCTCTATTATCATAAACAATCCTGCCATAACCAGTAGGATTCTCAAATTTAGCGACTAAAATATTTGCTTGATAACTATTCTCTATAAATTTCTCTAATATTGTTTTATTAATAAGTGGCATGTCTCCATTTAATATTAATACTCGCATCTCATTATGATACAATGGTAAACATGTTTTAATTGCATCACCTGTTCCTAATGGATTTTCTTGTTTCACAAACCATACTTTGTTTATATCTATGTATTTTTCTAATGTTGTTTTTATGAGTACGTGATGTTTTCCAGTAATAATAATAATTTTTTCTGGATGTAAAGAAAGTGCTGCCTCTATAATTCTTACTAACATAGGTTTCCCTTTAAATAAATGGAGAATCTTAGGTATGTCGGAGTTCATACGTTTTCCATCTCCGGCAGCAAGAATTGTAACCACTAAATTATTCAACATATATAGATTTTAACTAAAATTAAAATGGATTTTTACCGTATTTTTCGATAAATTAAATATTTTTAACTATTAATGATTAATTTTGAATATTCATCATTAATAAAATTAATAAATGAAAACCTAAATAATGTAGAAGAAATAAAGAATAGTTATATTCAACTATTATCTTTACTAACTAATGTATCTGAATTGTCCAACAACGATTTTTTAAACAGAATAATAGAAATTTCTAAAATAGGAGAAATACAAGTATGCTATTATAAAGATTTAGATGAAAAAATAACTATTGTCGGAACAGGAACTGTAATTTATGAACCTAAAATAATACATTCTTGCAAATATGTAGGACATATTGAAGATATTGTAGTGAAAACAGATTATAGATATCATGGAATGGCAAGAAATATAATTAAACAATTAACAAATAGTGCCAAAGAAAATAATTGTTATAAAGTTATATTAGATTGTAAACCTCAATTATCTGGCTTCTATGAGCGACTAGATTTCACAATACATGGAACACAAATGTCCAAGTATTTTTAAGGGTCTATGCATGTTTATACATATTCAACATCTTTTCTTTTTGTTCATCATAATCCACAATAGGTTTTGGATATTTAATATCTTTGTACTTTGGGTCTTCCCACGCTATTGACCATTTATGAATATCTTTTGCATCTACAGATTCTAATTCAGGAACCCATTTTTTAATAAATTCGGCATCTCTATCAAATTTATTACATTGTATCCATGGATTCATATCTCTATAATAAGGCTTCATATCTACACCTGTGCTACTTATTCCTTGCCAATTTCCATTATTCGATGCAATATCATAATCAGTTAATTGTTGTGCGAAATATTTTTCTCCTTTTCGCCAATCTATTAGTAATATTTTCACTAAGAACGATGCAACCGTCATACGTCCTCGATTATGCATGTATCCAGTAGTATTTAATTGTCTCATACATGCATCCACAATAGGAAATCCAGTTTGTCCTTTGGTCCATTTCTCAAATTGACTAGAAGAATTCGTCCAATCTAAATGTTGATAACGTTCGTTATATGACTTTCCTACTACTTCAGGATAAGAATAGAGAACGTGGGCAAAAAATTCTCTCCAAATTAATTCGCGGATGAGTCCATGATTAATTCCGTAAGCACGTTTAAAAACATTATATACCTCACGCACAGATACGCATCCAAATTTAATATATGCTGATAAGAATGTAGTTTTCTCTACAAAGAAATCTCGTTTTTCGTCATACTTTTTTTGTTGAAGAGCAGCTTTTTTTAATCGATCTATAGCTTCTGTTCTTCCGCCAACCACTAATTTATCTGGATTTTTAGTTGTAAATTTATTCATAGCGTCTTGTAAAGAAAGGCGATTTTTTATAGATATACTAGTATTCTTTAGATTCAAAACCTTTTTTAATTGAGGCTCTAAGGGATGAACATGAACAACTTTTAAATAAAAAGGTGTATATTTTTTATAGGCCTTGCCTCCTGTAGTAATCGAACCAGGTTCATATAAATAATAATCGGAAAACATTTGACAATCAATAGAAAGATGTTTACATAATTCCTCTGTTTCTATGTCGCGTTCTATTGCGTAGGGAGTATAATCTTTATTAAAATAGATACCGCCAATTTTTAATTCAGGAACAATTTCTTTTAAAATTGCGGTTTGTTTTCCATAAAGAATTAGTAATTTACCATTTTTTAGCTGTATTTGAGATTCTAAATCTTCTAAACTTTCTATCATGAATTGTATTGCGTTTTGGGAACGAAAATCATTTGATTTACCAACTTGTTCGGGTGTAAATATAAAACAAGTATATAGATTTTTACATAATTTACTTGCTTCGATGAGACCAATATTATCTGTTATTCTGAAATCACGGTGAAATATAAATAATCCATTTTCCAATTTCGGTGGCATATAGTATATTCTTATTTATTTTTATTAGGGTTGTATATATATTTTTATAACTTTATATAATATAATGAAAAAAACAGCAGTTTTAGTATTTACAACTCATGGAGATATTCAAGTTAGAAACTCTATTAACCCGGAATTAACAGAAGAAGTAGAAAAATTTAAAATACCCGAAGGGATGGAAATTGTTGCATTAAATGCTGTATCTCCTAGTGTTCCTAATCTTCTTCCTCCAAAAAATGTAGCGCCATTTATTAAAATTGTACGTAACGCAACAAAAGACTTTAAAGATACTAGTAAAAAGGATCAAATGAAAGAAATGGTAAAAAGTATTAGACGTCAAATAGTTGAAGGAGATGATCAACCAGGCGCTACAACAAAAGAGATTCGTTCAAAAAACGAATTTTATACGAATGACGAAGAAATAATGGCTTATCATTATCATTCTCCCGAATTTTTATACAGAATAAGAACGTATTCAAGTGGCACAGTATTGAATAAAGAATATTTAAGAGAAGATAAATTATTGTATAAGAAAGATTACGATGATAAGATTGTGAAATTAAAAAGTTCGAACTGGAAATTAAATTTATTAAACTCGAACATAAACGATGATGAAGATTTAATGGATACTTTAAATCCAAACGCTGGAAAATCGAGATATGCATCATTACGTGAAGGGTTTACAATTACTAGATTAAAAAATGTAATAGATGAATTATATAGTAGAGGTATACGAAAAGTTATTCTTATTGATCTAACATGTAGTGTTATTCGTAAAAAGCAAAATGGAATAACTACCAGAGGAGAAAGAAATATCGCACTTACTGAAATTCGAGAAGAATCACCACAATCTGCTAGCTTAGGTGGAAAGAGAACAATAAAAAAACATAAACGTATTAAAACAACTAGAAAAAGATATAAAAAATAACTTTGTATATAATGTATCCCTATGTACGGACTCCGAGAACTTCTAGATAGTATTCAACTTTCTTTTTCTGAAAAATCCACAACAATAACATCTTTTATTTCAGGAAAAATGACGACAGTTGATATTTTTAAGGCAAATGCTCTAACCTATATTGTTTGTTACAGTAAGATTATGAATAACGTAAATCAAAAATATAAACAGCTTTATGATAATAATTATGTAGCGAAAACAATAATCGATCATACAATTTATGTTTTTGATTATATTTATTCCTTTTTTATTCGTAAGAAGATAGAACCGTTTTCTTCGAATTGGATCTCCACATATATCTTATCGAAGCGTGATAAGAATCGTTATGTTGGTGAGGAATATACACTTTTAGAATCCTATGATTTTATGACAAATCCTTATCAATCTTTTAATGATTCTATGATATGTGAACTGAACTTTAATGAAACATGCGATGCGGTTGATTCTATTGTATTAAACAGCACTTCATATATCGAGGGCCTAGTAAAGATGAAAATTGGAGGGCAATATGTGTATCGTATTTTTGATAATAATAATGGGTTGTTTAAGGAATTTAAGATGCCACTTCTTCCTAGCAACGCAAGTTTCTTGAGTATTGAATATACACATCCTTTAATGAAAAATAGTATTGTTATAAATTTGAATAAATCGGTCTACTTTGTAAATAATCAAATCTTATCTCCTACATTTATTAAGATGTATTTGGAATATCAATCTGAGTTATATCATTTTGATATGGATTATGTTTTGAAGGTGATGGATAACAATATTAATAGTTTTGAATTGAAATTTGATAAATCTGTGTTATTAACTGAAAATGGATATTTGATCGTTTAATTTTTTCTGTGTATAGTTTATAAAATGGTAATTCCAAAGACTAAAGAACAAATACTTGTAGATATTAGAGTTTCGGAAGCGAAGCAAAAAAAAAGAAGCTGAAAGAGAGTATGTAAGGCAGGCAACTAAAATGTCAAAAGAATATGATAAAATTATTACGAATATATTGGATAATTATTCGCCCTATTTGAAAAAAATAGCTAAACATGTTCGTGTAGATAGAAAATGTATTAAAACAATTTATACTTATATTAACAAAGTTTCTGGTTATGATCTATTTAAAAATTTAATGAAAGATATGAAAACAGCAAAATGAAAACAAAAAAATTTTTATTGATAATTTATTGAATGAAATATTAAGTAAAAAGGAACAAATAAGTGTAGTTTTGCATAAAATAGAGGAATCTAATTTTGGATATTTTGTCATCTATGACAGCGTAAAAGACACAATAAAATCAACAATTTACAATTTAGATATAGTTTTTAATACGTTGATCTTCTGTAAAGATGAAATAATAGATACGATGACTACGGATGTTTTCCTTCCAAGTTTAGGTAAGGATTTTGAAACTAGTGGTCAACGAGAGGAACGTTATGGAAAATCAAGAAAACAAAGAGAGGAACTAAATATTGGGTCAAGAGAAAGAAGCGTTCGGAGGGAAAAAATTGGTGGTACAAAATCTAAAACTCGCAAACATAAATAAATACACTTCAAAAAAACAATTTAGAAACAAATCTATCTATAATTTACGGGCGTAATCACTATGGATACGGTGAGTACTCCTACCCCACAACATTCTCTGCTTGATAAATGGAATTTATATTACCATTTACCACACGACAAAAACTGGGCTTTGTCTGGTTATACAATTATAATGGATTCAATAGATACATTAGAACAAGTTATTTCTGTTACTGAATCAATTCATGAAAACGTAGTTAAAAATTGTATGCTCTTTGTTATGAGGGATGGGATTACGCCCATGTGGGAAGATCCTCGCAATAGAAACGGGGGATGTTTTTCATATAAAGTAATTAATAAGGCTGTACCTGAAGTATGGCGAAATTTATTTTATGGTTTATGTGGTGAATCTTTATGTATAGATGATTCTCATAATAAACATATTAATGGAATCACGATTTCACCGAAAAAGAATTTTTGTATTATTAAGATTTGGTTAGATACCGCAAGTTTACAAGACCCAAATATGATTATTCAAATACCGAATTTATCAAAACAGGGATGTTTATTTAAGAAGCATGAACCTGAATTTTAGGTATCGGACCGGCGAAGCTTTCGATGCTTCCCTAATTAAGGAGGGTTTAGAAGGGAACCATTGGTTCCCTTCAGAAAAATTGAATTCTTTTTATGAATGTATTGATTCATAAAAACTCGAAAATGATGTCAGAAATTGAACTAGAAACGAATCAACTTGTCTTTTCCATAGAAAAGGAAATTGTAATAATGGAATTGCGTGAAATGATGGAAAAACTTGGCAATATTGAGGATGAAGTTCGTAAGAATATTCTTTATTCACAAGTAGTAATCGATAGTTTTAGACCTTGTGAAGGGGTTGTAGAACCACTAAAAAAAAAATCTAGAATCAATTGAGTTTATTAGGTAGGGGGTAGATGGAAACCGTAAAAGCTTCGCAGGACGGTTCCCTTCAAAAAATTGAACACTTTTGTAAATTTTATAGAATCGGCAAACATAAAAACTATGAAGGAAATTCCTAGGTTCATCGATTCTATAAAGGCAGAAATTGTTTTTAAAATTGGCGGAAATGCTCAAGAAAATTCTGACCTTATTGATTCTTCCCAACCTGATGATATTTGGTTCCATGTAGATAATTTGCCATCCGAACATGTTGTTGCTATTGTTCCTACTGATAAGAAATTGGATAAAAAACAATTGGCGAAGATTGTTACTCATGGAGCTGTCTTATGTAAACAGTATTCTAAGTATGCTTCACAGAAAAATCTTCCGATCGTGTATACAAGAATCAAAGATCTATTAAAGACAGAAAAGTTGGGTTGTGTAATCGCACAGAACCAGAAGGTTATTACTATTTAGAAGCATAGATTTATTCTGTATATTTACTGTATTTTTTATTTGTAAAAAATGAAATAAACATAAATCCTTTAATTATATTAGATGGTAAAAAAATTGATTTTACAAGCCAAAGAAAATATTAATCAATCAACTGTTAAAACAGAAATGGCTCAAAAGAAATTAGTCATACGTGAGGGTGAATTTAAACTCACCGAAAAAAAACTAGATAAGAAAGAGTTAAAAGAAGAGGCTGATAAAAAGCGTGCCGAAGAAATTAGTAAAGAAACTACACATGACCACATAAGTGAAAACATTAAACTATATTACGGCGACTGTCTAGAAAAGATGTCTCTTATCCCAGATGAAAGTGTAGATTTAATTCTATGTGATTTACCTTATGGAACTACGAAATGTAAATGGGATACAATTATAGATCTAAAAGAACTATGGAAACAATATAAGCGGGTGATTAAGAAGCCACATGGCGTTATTTTACTGTTTGGGCAACAGCCTTTTACAAGCATGTTGGTATCATCAAATTATGAATGGTTCAAATACAATTTGATTTGGAAAAAGAATAAAACAACTCAGTTTCTATTAGCAAACTACAGACCTATGAAATGCACAGAGGATATTTGTGTGTTTTCAATAGGTGGAGCTGCAGCGGCTTCTAGAGAAAAGGGAAACATGACATATAACCCACAAGGACTGGTTTCGGTAGATATTAAAAAGAAGAATTCAGAAAAACGTATTGGAAAAATGTTGAATCAGGCACATCATCTAGGACCGAATAATAAGTTGATTAGCAACACCGAATATTCTCAGAAATTTACGAATTATCCGAATGAACTTATTGAGTTTGATATTGAATATGATACGATTCATGAAACACAGAAACCTGTGAAATTGATTGAATATTTGATTCGGACATATTCGAATGAAGGTAATACAGTTTTAGATAATACGATGGGTTCAGGTACAACTGGAATTGGTTGCATTCGAACCAATCGAAAATTTATTGGTATAGAGATTCTAGAAAAGTATTACAAGCTATCCAAACACAGAATTTTATCAGAACTCTCTGTACAAGATCTGGTCCTTCAAAATGAATTGATTCTGGAATAAAAAAGGGACTTTATTATTATCTATACAATCAAAATCTATTTTTTTTAATCTACGGTGTACAACAGTCCATCCTCTCCTTGAACGATAGCAGTTGGCTCAGACTTCAACAAATAGTTAATGGTTTCAATTAAACCCTTAACATTATCACCTAGTACTCCGATACTGCGGTTGCAAGAATCGCAGAGATATCCACGAAACACATCTCTAGTATGGCAATGGTCAAACACAAGACCATTTCCAACCTTAGGTGGTTTCTTGCACTTCGCACAGCATGTTCCCTCAGGTGCCTTGTAAGGAATATTGAGAGTCTTGGCTAGAGCAACCGCCTTTGCCTTTCCTTCTGAACCCTTCTTTCTGCAGGCTTCACACTCTAGACGTCTACGACGAAGTCCGTCCTTGTAAAATCCGTCGTTACCGCATGTATTCCCAGGGTAGTAAGAAAGAGGATGAATTGCTCCACATTTTCCACAGGGTGCATTTTGGGTAGCTGCCCAAACATCTTCCTCCTCACGACTAGAAAATTTAGCCTTATCCTTCTGGGTATCGTAAAGATGCTGATCCTTCGCTACTGTCTTTTTCTCCATAGTTGGTTTTGTTTATCGATTCTTTTTTTGATAACTTTTTAATCAATTTTTTATGTTATTTTTTAACCTAATAACATAAAAGGTTTAGTGTTTTTTATATTGTTAATGTATAATGAGTTTTTTTGCTAATTTGATTCCTGATAATGTCATTTCTTTAACTGATTATGAAAATGTATTAAAAAAACTTGTAGATATTCACAAAAGTATTAGGGATAAGAATAATGGCGACAGTCTCTCTACAGAATATTGCAAAAAATTAATATCTTACTTAGAAAGTGAAGCAGGTTATAAACTCTTTACTCTTAGAGACAGGTATGGCTATAATTCTAATATTTTACATTTAATAGCTAGTGATGTTAAAACTGGAGTAGAAAAAAATAGTGGGATTTTTAAAGATATAGCATGCAGCTTGTTTGATTGTCCTAATATAAATGAAATTATTAGAATAGCAATTATCTGTATGGCGAATAATGAGAACAACCTTCCGACTTTCTATAATAATATGTCTAAGTTAATTGACGAAAAAGCGAAACAACCAGACGGAACTCCTGCCAAAACTCCGGAAGAAGTATTAAACGACAGTATTAAAAATAATTCTATCAGTAAAGATTCAATAGTTAATTTAGAAAGATTTTTCAATAGGTTAAGAGAGATAAAAGAAAATGCGAACACTAAAATTACAACAACACAACTACAGCAACAACCAATTCCACAAAATGAGAAAGCGCTAATTCTACAAAACGAACCATCATCGCCAGCGTCACAGAAAGGAGAAATAACCGAAATTGTAAAAATAGTAATTGATAAAGATTCTCTTATAAATAAACCTACAAGAACAACAGATAATAAAAAATTAATAATGCGTCTTCGTCAAAATAAATCAAATCCTCCTTATAGAATAAGCACCGTTTTAAAAACAGTTAAAGGGGGTAAAAGAAAGACATTAACTAAAAAAAAATCAAGAAAGTCTTCTAAAAAAAATAGAAAACATTAGGCAGGTGGTAACGGTGCCAAACATAATTTAATCTCACCAAGTGATGCTACATCATACTTAACAATCAACGGTAAATCATTTCCCAAATACATCTCTAAATGAGAACATAACGGGGTGCATTTAATAAAATGGGATAAAGACTTTAGGGAAAATTCACCTTGGATAATAACCGATGCATCTGACTTCTGAATAAACTCCATATTACCATCGGATTCCGATCTATAGATACGTGAACTTGCAAAATTACCATCACATGAAAAGATCAAATCATTTCCAACCGACTTAATTTCAACACGATCCGAAACGCCGTTTAAATCACGAATAATCTTTTGAAAATCCGAAGTAGGCAAATTAATCACAGTAGAATACTCTACGTCTGGAACAATCAATTCTTCCATATCAGGTTCAATCAATCTGAGTTTTTGGCTATAGCACTGTTTAATATCGCCATTATCATATTGAAGACCTAAATGCGAGACAATTCCATCATGATAATCACCCTTATCAATATACATCGACAACGTATCATCATTCGACATAGTAGAAATAACCTTAAATAAATGAAGTGTATTTGCACAAACAATAATCTTATCTGGATCACAAGAATACTGCTCAAATTTATGCGAATTTAATATCACGTTTACTAAAATAGTATGCGTCTTATCAAAATTAATGATTTTCATTCCATCTTTTGTATACGTAATAGTAGCATCCGTCAAAATATCCTTAATCGCAGTAATCATGTTTCTAATGGGTTGAATTTGAACAGTTTTAATGGTTAAAACGTTATTTTCTTCGTTCATTTCACTCAAATATAAAAACTAATATGCGTTTGTTTTTATATTTTATTTGTATTAATACATATTTTTCTATTTTAAACGCAGGGTATATTTTTTACAGCGACCTTCTTTTTTACAACGACGTGTCGCCAATTTTAATACTGGACTTGTTTTCTCACAACCTTCATTTAAAATATGATAATCTATAATACTTGAAGGTCCACCTGTTATAACACTCGCTAATCTACCACGACCCCAAGATTCGGCGGTTTGATTTGGACGAGACCCACTTGAATAATAAGCGCCACGTCCTTTATTTACTATTTTCTCTAAAGCTTTTCGAGAACAACGAGTTTTTCTAGCAAGTTCTTCATCTGGTAAAACATGATTAATTTTATATAATTTCTCAGCGTTTTTCACATGTGGTGATTTTTTAGATTGAAAGGATGCCACTTTAGGACGTTGATAATAAATTCCTTTTTTATACAATTTACGTGACTTCAGTATATTTTTCTTTTGTTTTTTGGTATCAGCTCTAGATAAAAAAGTTGGAATATAACGAATTGGAATAGACATTTATTAAAATATATTTAGAAAAAAAATCTCATGATTGGTTATAACATGTCGTTAACTCTTGTCACTTACATTTCACTTGTAGAATCTATTAATTCTATTTTACAAACCGGTTGCACACCCAATCTCTGTTTATTTACAGACGCAGAAGGGAATGTTCCCTACATCGATCAAGACGGTAATACTTATGATCCAGATACAGTTGCATCTATCAATTATACACAACCTCATAATAATACTGATGGAACCGCTGTTATAAATGGATATGTTACTATCACATTTAGAGATGGAAAGGTTGTTACAGTTACTGATAATGTAGATACTTTATATTATTCTATAGTAGCCGTTCCTTTCAAACCTAGAACTTTTAACTAATTGTATTTTATTAAAAAACATAAAAACAAAGTACTTCTATTAACCATATGAAACAAATTTTTTTTTTATATGGTTTAATTTATTTAGTGAGTGCTTATAGACTAAAACCATTATGTAAAAATTGTAATTATTTTATACCTTCCTTTCACGGTGGTAAATATGAATTACAAGAATATTATGGTAAATGTGGTAAATTTATAAAAATAAACAACGGGGAAATAGAATATGAATATGCTTATAAGATTCGTCAACAAGAAGAGAATTGTGGAGAAAACGCGAAATTTTTTATGCAACGAAATATGTCTTTGCCAATTAATGGTGTAGAAATAGATTAATGTCTAATTTTTCTTGTTTTATTTCTTCCATATTTGCAATGTTGTCGTTGAGAGAACCCTTTGGGTCGTTTGCAATTAATAGACTTTTTATATTTAAGTGACCATTTATGTGGTCGTTTCTTTAATGTTTTCGTCATTATATATTACGAAAACATTTTTCTAAATACGTTGGATTACATATTTACCTTGTTTATCTTTTACTAATTTACCCACCAATACTAAATCTGTTCCTAATTCCAGAGCCTTTTGATAACTTTCAAAGTCATAAACCTCCATGGTGTTTTCATTCAAGGCATATCTAACACCATCCTCTTTAATTTCTCTCGCTTTCCATTTTATTTTTTCAACATCTAACCCTTCTTTTGTAGAACGATCATTTTCAAAAGAAGGATAAGACGAAAATTGATTGGATTCAATTTTACCGAATCCAAAACATACAAGATTTTCATTATCCTTGGATTTTTTAGATATATTGGAATAGAGTTGACAATCAATAGAAGTTTCCTTTACAGCTTTCAATATTTGATTATTTGTCTTTTGTTTAATACTTGCCATTTCAAAAAGTGTTTCATCTGTGGTTACTGGTGTTTTTCCATCAATTCTACTTAAATCACGAATACGCAATTCAATATTATTCTCATCTGTTTTTTGTTGTTCACTAAATCCAGTAATGTATAAAAATACCTTTACTGTGCGCATATCGTCTGGTAAATCTTGATGACTGCAAATACGGCGTGCTCGTCCAACGACTTGGTCTATACGAACCATATGCCAATAAGGTTCAATAATATGCACAAAACGTGTATTTCTCAAATTGATACCTTCCGCACCTGACGATGTAATCATAAATATTTTAATAATTTCACCCATAAAATTATTTTCAGAACGCTCTTGAATTTTACTTACGATTCCTGCAGGTACAAATTCCCAAGCACTATTATAAATATTACGAATAATCTCTTTTTCTTCAGCAGTTTCAGTACCTGTGTACAACACAAATCGGGGTTTTGCTGCGTCATCTTCATTTTCAACAACTTCCCAACTATCTCCGGATTTTTTTATTTTAAACTCTGCTAATCCGTTTGCTTCTAAAATTAATTTTAATATTCCGATTCCTTCGATAGTTCTGAAATGACTATATAATAAATGTAAACCTTTATTCTCTTCATCCAAGAGATTTTCCAATACTTTCAAAAATTTGGGACTATATGTTTTTAACGTTTCTTTGGATAAATATTTACTCTTTTTTGTGGATTCGTCGATGACACTAACATCTTCTAATGCCTTTTGAATACGAGCCTCATATTTAGATTTTTCTGCTTCTGTGATTTCTTCAGCCTCCTCTTCTTTATTTTCTTCATCATCTACACTAGCATAAGAATCTGTAAATTTACGTTCCGGAAGCGGCACTACATCAAAAATGTTTTCATTAATATCATTATCTCCTTTTATATCTGGCACCGGGCGTTCAATACTTGACGGAAACGTAAAATTGCAAGCAGCTCTTGAAAAAATACGATAGGTCGAAGATATTTCATAAAGTTCCTCTTTAGTTTTTGCTTTCAATTTACGTTTCTTATTTTTCGATTCCTTATCTGCCTCCACTTTGCGTATCTTTTCATAAATACCAAATTGATGTGGACTCATATCCGTTTTTACAATATGATATAGATCTCCCTTATCTGTTTTTACAAAACTTGGTAATAGTTGTTCTTGTGCACTACGGAAATAAGAGGTTAACCCTAATATACGTCTTTGGAATAAATTAATGTTTTTTACTTCTCCTGTCTCTGAATTAATAAACGAATTAAAAAAAGAATCGGGGTCATCAGGTAATGCTTTATAATTCGTTACTTTAATAGAACCCTTTTGTACCTCGAGACTATTTTTTTTCAAAATACTTAAGATCTTTTCTTGAAAATCAAAGTCGCTTATATTACCTGTATCATCTAATTTAACACCATTATATTTATCAAATACACCGCCTCCTTCGTATAAATCTTGCGGAACACGATAATTTTCGCCGGCAATATCTTCTACGTCTTCTAATTCTTCTGTATCTCCTATTTTTATTTTCTCATGTTCTTTTTTATGTGGTTTTGATTTATTTGCCCGTTTCGCTGTTTTTTTGGCTCCACCCTCTTTTTTTGGAGCACGCTGCGTTCCCTTTACAGCTCCACGTTTTTTTGTATTTATAAAACCAAATGGGTTTCTTGTAACAGTTAATACATTCCCGTTATATTCGACAAAGTCGAAAGTTCTCAAATTTTCTTTTTCAAACATAGATAAAATAGTCTCTGTGGAAATCTTATCCGTTGTTTTTACATTAATTGTAAATGCCCATGCCTTTATGTATCCACGTAGAATATTAAATAAAATACCTATTTCATTTGGATAATTAATAATTGGTGTTCCTGATAATAGTACAATTCTTGCATTTTTAGCACTCATTAAATATTCGTAGAGAATGTATGCGATTGTTTTTGTTTTATTCTGTTTTACTTTATTTACAATACGACTCACAAAATTATGAGCCTCGTCAATAACTACTACTGAGTTATCAAATGGGTTATGTGTTTGGTCGCCGGATAATAAATTTAATTTATTCATATTTAAACCATTATAGTTGATATCTGTATATTTTGTACGTATCATTTCATTCAACTGCTCATCTAATGTTTTTTGGTCTTCTGTGGCTAACTCTGTATAATTGGGTTCTTTTGTAATATTCACCATCCATGCACCTTTATGTTTTTTAATATAATCTGTAGAAAGAGAAAGTGCTTTTGAAAGAATTGGAACATAATCTGGTTTCCCTTCAATAGAAACAAAATCCCAATATTGATTCTTTTTATATAAATCATCACCGCATTTTTTCATCTCACTAAAAAAATTCATTTTTAATGATGCGGGTGTTAAAACAAATACACGCTTATCTGTTTTCATACCCTCAGCAATTGCAATTGAACTACAAGTTTTGCCTGTACCTAATCCGTGGTAAAGCAATAATCCTCTATACGGCGTATATAAATTTAAATAATCGATTATAACTTTTTGATGGGTTAATAAATCAAACTCATCGTTTTGAGAACGATTATCACACGAGATCATATCCTCATTTTTCTGTAAATCTAATCTATAATTTTTGAACAATTCCGCTAATTTTTGAATAAATATTTTACGATTATTCATGTAGAAAGTAGACGTTGTTAATATTCTCTTTTCACGTTCTTTAGGTAAGCGATCTTTTACATTCATATTATTAATAACAGCGGTTGTTAAATCTACATTTACTTCAACTTCGCCCTTATTTTTTGGTTTTCTACCACGTTTTGGTTTTTCTGTTTTTTCTTCAACTACTTCCGCTGTTTTTTCAGTAGCTTCTACTAATCTTCTTAAACCTTCTTCTTCTAATTCTTGATCTAATTCCTCTTCCTCAGGTTTATTTATTTTTTCTATATCCTTTGGTTCTACTACAGATTCTTTTTCTTTAGGTTCATTTTCTTTAGGTTCTTTTTCTACCCTCTTTTCCGGTAATTTAAATTCAACATTACGAATTACTAATTTCTTTTCTAATTTACGTGGTTCTTCCTCCTTTTCCTTTTCTTCGGTTATTAGAACCCGCTTTTGTTGTTTTAATTCTGTTGCGATTAGAGCATAGCCTGTAGGTATATTATTTGATAATAATCTGTTTAATACATCTTCTCTATATTGTGGACCTTTTCTTTTATTCACAATTTTAACCACAGTTTTCTCTTGTTTTCCCTCTTCATTCTCAATAGGTTTCACCCCTTGAAAATTTATTTTTACAATAGGTTTCTCTGATAAAATAGGTTTATTTTCAAGTGTGACTAAAGAAGGTATTTCTATTTTTTCCATGAACGATATACTATATTTACACAAAATATATTCTATAAAGGAACCCTATTTAGATTTCTTTCGTTTATACAACTAAAATATAAAACACCATATATTATATGAAAATTGTAATAAATTCGCATATAAGAAGCTATCGAGCATTACCTCATCTTTTAGAAAGTATGAAAATACCAGAAGAGTTTAAAGATTTTGAAATCATAGTATTTATCGGTGGTTATTATGACTTAAAAACTTATGAAACCGAAAAAGTGGATGGATTTACAATAATAAGATGCAATCATAATAGTATAGATTTTACAGGACTAATTTCTTTATCTGAACTTTTTTCGGATAATATTGATGAATATTATTTTTATATGCATGATACATGTAAAATTGGTAATGATTTTTATAAGAAATTAAATTCTATTGATTTAACAAATGCATCCACAATTAAAATACATAAACTTTATTCTATGAATATGGGTGTCTATTCACAACGAGTAATAAATCATTTTAAACCGGTTTTATTTAATTTGAAAAATACAGATGAATCTAGGTCTATGGAATTTAAAAAGAAAGGGCTTGATTATGAAGATTTTATATTTAAAAATGATACAAATAATATTACGTTGGGGGATTATAATGATTGGATCCATGGTGATCCGGTAGATTATTATCAAACTGGAACTATGAGAATAGTTGAATATCATCCGAATTTGGATTTATTTAAAATTAAGGCAAATGGTGGTGAAGACTGCATACTTACGTTAAATAATTAACTAAAACACATTCGGCAAATCGTAAAATTCAGCATCCCCATAAAAAATATAAGAAAATAATTGCTGTAGATAACCTATATCCACACCATTATCACTTCCTCTTGATGTTCTTATATTCTCAGATTGAGTTAAATTAGATATTCCAGGAAACATGCATGATACATTTCTTTGTGCCTTTCTAAGTTCAAACGGTAATTCATTATCCTTGTTTAAAATCTTATTAAAATTTTGATAATAGGAGATTTTTTCAATATCTTCTTTATGGGTTACCTTTAATTGTACTCTTAAGTTATCGTGTTTTTTTGTAAGAGTTCCAACATGAATTAAATTGGCATTAAATAAAATTACATCACCTTTTTTACAAAGCAAATTTGTTAAATTACCTGTTAAATTAAAGAAATAAGAATATTTATCCTTATGACTTTCAGGTATAACACCCAAACATTTATCCATGTCCTCCAAATATACTAACATGGTATAAGATGGATGTTTCTGTCCTTCATTAAAAAAATCACCGTTATTATCTCTATGACATGTATGCACAGATGATTTTTCAATAATCCATATATAATCTTGGAAAACATAGTCTGGTGATATAGAATTAATAATATGTTTAAGAGCTGGATGATTTAGTAAATAATCCTTTGTTTTTTTATATTCACCTGATTTACAATAATTGGTTACCTTATTTATTTCATCATTTTTTAAAACACAAGGATAGATAAAAAACCCATCTTTATTCAAATCATAATTTTTGAGCGAATAGATTTTATCTTCAGAAAAAAAAATCTGATAGAAAATCCATAAAAATAAAATTGTTACGAGTAAAGATAGTGCGTCCAAAGTTTTATATTTCATATATAACACTTTGAATCTTTGCTAAAAGATGCAGTTGATTTATTTGCGTTGTAATTACAATCACTATCTAATGAATTACAACAATTGTTTTAATTGATAGATAATATTATTTAATGACGCAATTACTACTCTTGAATAACCTAGTCGATTTATACTGTGAAGAACATTATTTAACGTTGTAATTAAAACATCTGAATTTGGAATATTTAATCTTGTTAACTCTGTTATAATTCCGTTTAAATAATTAATAATAAAATATTTTGGTTGGCGTTTACTCATAGAATAAATAACATTATTCAAGTCATTTATAATTTTTAAAATATTTGATCTATTTGATACTGGACTTGGAGTAGGACCTGGACTTGGAGTTGGAGGACTGGGAGTGGGACTAGGAATAGGACTAGGAATAGGACTAGGAATAGGATTAGGACCTGGACTAGGACTTGGACTTGGAATGGGACTTAAAATTGGTAACACATTCAATTTATATTCACCCTGTACATTTCCTGGAGGACTTGTGTTCATAGTAATATCTGCTGAACCATTACTTGTATTAATAGAAATTCCCATAGAATAAGTTGAACTAGATACCCAAACAAGACACGTAAAATGTCCAGTTGATTCAGAAAACCCGGGGTTTTTAAAATCATAAGAGGATATTTCATTATACCAAGCATCGACCGATAATTTTAATAATGTCATAACATCCGTTCCGTACCCTTGGAAATATGCCAAATTTTCACCATATAAATTTGTACCGCTATGTTGAAATAAATTGTTATTTGATAAATAGTAAGACCAATCTTGCGAAAAGGATTGAATTGTGCTATCCCAAACTAAGGGAGGTGCTTGATGTAAACTTCTATACTTATTTATGTAATTCGTAATTTCAGTAATTTGATCTGGAGTTAATGTTGGTTGTATAATCGACATTCTATAACATATTTTAATATATTCCTAAATATGCAGTAACAAAAAATATATTTACAATAATTACAACTGCAAATACAATATCAAAAAATTAATTACGTTTACTTTAATATTTCTATTTATAATCACATACTAAAATGGTCGCCAAAATTTGTTTCATAACAGCCATTTACGGGAATTATGAAACCACATGTAAAAAATTTGTAGAACAAACAGTTCCGACGGATTTTATCTGTTTCACAGATAATAAAAACATGATAAGTAATGGTTGGGTAATTGATACAACGCCATATCATTTAGAAAATAAATCACCTTTAGATACGGATTCTTATGTTAATTCTTTTACAAATAATAAACACTCCTTTAATAAAGCAAAATACTATAAACAGGCATTTCAAAATATACCTAGGTTAAAAGACTACGATATAGTAATCTGGTTGGATGGTACATTAGAAATAACAAATCCCAAAACAAGTGAATGGATACTTACAAAAATAAATAAACATAAAATAATAGGATGGAATCATGAATGGTGGAACGGTTTATTATTAGAAGAAGTCTTAGAATCTCGTAAATCAAACCGATACAGTTCTACATTTTGGAACAATCAAGAGCAACCCTTTCAGGATATTGTACACCAATATAATTCATACATTGATGAAGGTTTTGATAATTTTTATTTTAAAAAAATAGATCCTACAAGAAAACATTACGGCGTATGGGTAACATGCTTTATTGCATTTTTAAATAAAGATGAATTTGTAACAAAGTTTTTAAATAATTGGTACCTACAAACATTAAAATTCACTACAGAAGATCAAGTTGGTTTTCCATATGTATGTCAAAAAATGGAATTTGTTCCATATACTTTACCAGACGAAGAAATTGGAGGAGAAGAACCTCATATAAAAACAGATTTTTATAAGAAATATGAACACGGAAACTAAATCGACGACTCTTTAACTTTCTAGAATCCATTTAATTGTCGGATGGCTTCATCGCAAGCGATTTGCTCAGCCTTCTTCTTAATTTTGTGTTTACCCTCACCTAAAAACAAGAATATCTTTCCATATTCTGACATATATTGGTGTATTTCATTATACGAAGCAAATTTAGAAATAGAAATTGATTTTGTATGATCTACACTATGAACGGGTTGACCTAGACACAAATATACGCCCATATGATATCCAATTTCAATATTATGTTGTTCTACTTCCATATAATGCGGTGTGACTTTAAACTCTTTCTGTATTTTTACTTGCAAAATATTTTTAAAATTATCATCGTTTTTAATAAGGCTTATCCAATCCACATGCTTTTCAAATACATTTTCTACAAAAATCTGCACCATTTGGAAGCCTGGGCCTGTCAAAAACACATCTTTAAACCAACCATCTTCATCTTTCACCTCTATCTTATTACAATCTAAAAATATTGCCCCAATAAACGACTCGAATAGACATCCAAGCTTCTTTAGATTTGTTCGCGTCTGTTTTGATTCGGCATGTTTTGATAAAATGAACCAATTATGTAGTCCCATTTCATAGGCAATTTTTCCAATCGCCTCATTTTTTACTAGCGCAATTTTTTTTTCAGTCATAAACCCCTCATTTTCTTTAGGGAAACGACGATACAAATAATATTTAGTGATACATTCTAGAACTCCATCTCCAACAAATTCTAAGCGTTCATTTGATTTTGTATATAACGGCAAACAATCCTCTGGTTTAGGTGCTATAACAATAGCATTTTGCTCGTTTTCTATATTTGGACGTTTTATATAAGACCGATGAATAAAGGATCGTTTATAAAGTTCAAAATTATGAATTTCTACATCTAAGCCGTAATTTTTTAATATCTGTGTGATGTTATATTCTGTAATCGATTTATTTAGGGGATTGTATGGATCAAAAACATAGATTTCAGATCCATTTGCGCCATTCTCAACACGAATATCATCATCCATATTCATGTTATTTTAAAAATAAAATGAATATTGAACTAATATACAATGGAATCAATTTTCTATATTCTTTTTTTATTATTATTGCAGGTTTATAAAAAAATATTTAGTAAATATATACCTAAGAATATGGCACCTATTCCTTCTAGAGCTTTTAATGGCAGTAATCGTTCTCAAATGGGAAGCAACGTATTTACTGTAGCAAATCAAGGTGGCGGAAGTAAGAAAGCGGGTTTCCCTTACCAAGTTGGCCGTGATTCTTGGTCGTCAATCGCTTTCCAATCATGCAACCCCGAGGGAAAGAAACCCTGCGCTAGTTTAAAATGCTTACAATTTACAAAGACACCCTTAGCCAGCATTTCTCGTCCTATTGGATCTACTTACAGACCCAATACATATTTCCATATTGGTGGAACACGTTAAACACTTTTGTTAATTAATATTTTCAAACAATATAATGTTAATATACACATTATATTATTTATGCGGATTATAATTGATAAACGGGAACACGGCCTTTATGAAAAATCAGCAGAAATGCTATCGAAACAAACGGTTCCATTTAATTTAACATTAGTAAAAGAGGAATTAAAAATAGGGGATATATTGTTTCAATCTGATGACTTTCAGGATATTCTATTAATAGAACGTAAATCTTTCGCAGATTTATTAGCATCTATTAAAGATGGCCGATATGAGGAACAATCTCATCGTCTTTTAAATACAAGTGGACTGCCTCCTCATTCTATATTCTATTTATTAGAAGGCATGTTTTCGCAACTGCATAATCCTAAGGATAAAAGAATTATTTATTCATCGATGACTACACTAAGTTTTTTTAAAGGGTTTAGTATTTATAGATCATCTTCTATGCAAGAAACGGCGGAATGGATGCTTTATATGGCAGATAAATTAGATCGTGAATTTGAAAAGAATAAAACACCTTACTATTATACTACGCCATTTTTGCATATGTTTCGTAAAGTTGAGGGTAAAAGTAAAACTTATTTACCAAACTTGAATCCTGAAATAATGAGTCGATTCAATTCCTTTGATATGAATAACGAATCATCAATAGAAAATACTATATCTGAAACACCAGTAAATACCGTAGAACCTACACAACCGAATTATTGTAATTTTGTAAAGAAAGTAAAAAAAGATAATATCACTCCTGAAAACATAGGTGAAATTATATTATGTCAAATTCCCGGAATAAGTTCTGTTACTGCAATTACTATTATGAAACAATTCGGAACATTTCCAAAACTTATTGAAGCTTTAAACCAGAATCCCCTATGCTTAGATGGTATAGCATGTGAATCATCAAATGGAAAATCACGTAAGATTAGTAAATCGTCGATTGAAAATATTCGTAAGTTTTTAATAGATACACCTACTACAATTTGATATTATTTGGAACTTACATAATATCCTTGGGTGGAGGACGGTTTGAATCTATTGGCATAAATGCGGTTTTGGGTTGAAACAACATGGGTTTGTTTACGTTGTTTTCTTCATATTTTCCAGTATCGATCATTTTTTGTGTATATTCTACCCCACCCCAATTCGGATCCATAGGATTATCACTTATTTTATCTTGTTTTGTTGAGTTATGAATATCATCTAAATTTGTAAATACTCCTATATATTGACTTGTTGGGTCAAAGCTAGCATAATTACCTGCATTATATGGATTATTTTCACGAGTAGCATCTACTACATTAATAGGTGTTATGTTTACAGGGATTTGTGTTGATAACGTAGAATTATTTATATCTGTTATTGTAGGCGGGGGAGGAGAATAATTTTTATGTGTGTTTGAAATACTAGGCAAACCTCCTTGCAAATCGAAAGGACTAGGACGAATACGATACACATCTTCACCCTGTGCGTTTGTTTCTTCTTTCAAATAAAGAACAGGACAAGAGTTTCCAGCTTTTCGTTGTGCTTCTAAATAATAGATGTATTCATCTAAATTCGCAAAGGGAATTGGATTGTTTTCATCTGTTGGTTTTTTTGAGTTATATAATAATAACACGTTTCCTTTATGAATTAACATATCGGGACAATTAGAATCCCTGTTTTCCTTTGGATCATCATAATTTTCTTTAGGACTAGAATTGAAAATCCAATTCAATCCTGCTAAAAACGTAATAATCAAAAATAGCAAAAACAATAATCTTATATTTTTCATAAAGGTTGATTCTAGTTTATATATAATAACTAGGAAAAAGAATTTGAATAATCTATTTAGTCAAAGAATATCTTAGAATAATATATATATGTATAAGTTTACTAGAAAGAATTTGAATAAACACTCAAGAAAAAATCGTATTACAGATGGTATTATTACAATTGGATTAATTTATGCAAATTGGTGCGGTCACTGTCAAGCTTTAAAACCGGAGTGGAGAAAAATGAAATCGAATATTATGAAAACTCCTTCTTATAAAAGGGGATCGTATAAATTTGTTGAGATTGAAGATAATGATAAAGCAAAAGATGAAAAAATAAATAGGATTAATAGTAGATTAATGGGAGAAAAATTAACCGCAAATGGTTATCCTACAGTATTTAAGATACATGGTGGGAAATTACATTATTTTCAAGGTGATAGAACAGCTGATAGTTTACAAAGTTGGTTTTCGACAAAAACGAATTTAAAATCCGAACGCTCCCACCCCAACTTTTTAAATCGCTTATTCGGTGGAAAAAACAATAAGACGCAAAAGAAAAGAAAACAATAATTGTAAAATAAAAAAAAAGAAAGAAGGGTCGCATGAAATTCTCTCGAAAAATTGAAATAAATAGTGAAGACAATTATTTATGTCAAACGAAATAAACCTAACATCATTTATAATTAAAATGAACGAGACTACAATTAAGAAAAGGGTAGTCAAGAAGCCTATGGTGAAAAAGTATTTTCGCCTTTTTGATTTTAATGCCTATGATGAAATCGAAGCCCAAGATGATTCTAGTTCGGGTTCAGATAATGAAATTCCTAAATTTCAACGTAGAATAGATAATAAAGTATTTGTAATACAAATGTTTGGCGTTAACGAATCTGGTGAAACATGTTGTATCTATATCAAAGATTTCCAACCCTTCTTCTTCATACGAGTTGGAAATAACTGGACAAACTATGATGCAGCACAACTTCTTCGTGAAATCCATTCTAAGATCGATAAGAAATATCGAGAATCTATAGTTTCTTCTAAGATTGTAGAGTATAATAAGTTGTATGGGTTTACAGCTGGTAAGAAGGATAAATTTGTTCAACTTACGTTTAAGAATACTGAGGTTATGAATAAAGTAAAAAATCTTTGGTATACCTATGTTGCAAATAAAGCGAATCCTGCACAGCAAGAGCGTAAGCGTATTAAGTTCTTCTTTCAAGGAATTTCTCTAGAATTGTATGAAAGTGGAAATATACCACCTCTTCTACGATATTTCCATATTCATAATGTGAGTCCTAGTGGATGGATTTCCTTTTATTTGAATAAGGTAATTAAGCCATCAGTACAAACAACTACTTGTACATTTGAGTATATTTGCCCACTTTCTGCTATTACACCAGAACCTACTAAGATGGATCGTGTTCCATTTAAGATCTGTAGTTTTGATATTGAGGCAAGTAGTAGCCATGGTGATTTTCCTATTCCTGTAAAAACGTATAAGAGGTTGGCTATGAACGTGGTAGATACTTTTACAAAGCAAGCACAGTTTTTGGAGGAAGCAAAAGGTAAAATGCTTCTACAAAAGATTATTATGACTGCATTTGGTTATGATAGTTTTCAAGATATTGATGTGGTATATCCTAAGGTTATACCATCGAAAGAACGAGTAAAACATCTTATAAAAATTTTGATGGAGGAGACCATCGAAAACGCAAAAAACGCAAACACAGAAGAGGATAATTCAGCGTTGCTTCGAATCGATGATATGTTTGAGAATATGAACGAGGCACAGAATCAAGCAGCTAGTGAGAATGTTTCAGATGAAATTTTAGCTGTGGATGATGAAAATGTTCAAAATGATGAGGATGATGAGGACGACTCACCAAAATTGTTCCAAAAAAAGGCACAGAAAAAGGTATCTGTTGAAAAAATTCTAGATATATTGATGAATTTCTCAACAAATAAAGATGACCCAAAACGTCTTGCTAGAGATGAGAAAATCCAGATAACAAATGATGTTCTTACTCGTTTGTTTCCCAGACTGGAAGGTGATAAGGTTACCTTTATTGGTTCTACATTTTTAAAATATGGTGAGCAAGAACCCTATTTAAGCCAATGTGTTGTTCTAGGTTCCTGTGAGCCTGTGGAAGGTGCAGTTATAGAACCCGTAGAAGATGAGAAGACACTTTTACTGCGTTGGGCAGAACTTATTCAACAAGAAAATCCGGATATTATTATCGGTTATAACATCTTTGGTTTTGATTATGAATTTATGTTTCGGCGTGCAGAAGAAAATGAATGTGTTCATGATTTTATGATGCTTTCTAGAAAAATTGGAGAGATGTCAGCAAAACCGAAACGCGATGATCCTGGAAAATATGATATTGAAACTACAAAGATTGCTATTGCTAGTGGTGAATATGATTTGCGGTATTTTAAGATGACTGGACGTTTGCAAGTGGATATGTATGCTAGTTTTCGACGCGAATTTATTCTATCTTCGTATAAACTCGATGATGTAGCTGGTATGTTTATTAGTGATGATATTAAGAGAGTTGAACATGTTGTTCATCCAGAGTTTGGAGAGATTACTGAACTCTATAGTCAAAACTTGATGGGTATTCATACAAACGACTTTATTCATATTGAGATTTCAGGATATACATCAGAATATCATAAGAAGGGTCAAAAATTTCGTATTCTAGAAATCCAAAAAGGTAGAGAGGTTACCGAATTAGTAAAAGGACAAGAGAAGATAAACAAGTATAATGTGTTGGTTATTCAAGGTCACGAACATTTTGAGAAAGGTAAATCTTTGAAATGGGGTATGGCAAAGGATGATGTTTCTCCAAAGGATATCTTCCGACTCGCAAATGGTTCTTCTAAGGATAGAGCCATCGTTGCGAAATACTGTATTCAAGATTGTAACCTAGTTCATCACTTGATGAATAAGATCGATTCGATTACTGGATATTCTGAGATGGCTAGCATTTGTTGTGTTCCGATTAGTTATTTGGTATTCCGTGGACAAGGTGTTAAGTTGATGAGTTTCGTTGCTAAGAAATGCAGAGAGAATAATACGCTTATGCCTGATCTAGAAAAATCCCATGATTTTGATAGGTACGAGGGAGCGATTGTCTTGCCACCAAAATGTGCGATGTATATTGATAATCCTGTAGCTTGTGTAGATTATTCTTCTCTTTATCCATCTTCGATGATTAGTCAAAACTTCTCACATGATAGTTTGGTCTGGAGCAAAGAATATGACTTGGAAGGTAAACTTATTAAGGAGAAGGGAGAGAAAGACCATACTGGTAGATACACGTATGATAATTTACCAGAATACGGGTATATTGATATCGAATTCGATAATTTTAAGTATATTAAGATTGGTAGTGCTGTAGCCAAAAAGACAAAGGTCGGTAAGATTGTTTGTCGTTGGGCACAACTTCCGAATAATAAGAAGTCGATTCTTCCATCTATTCTGGAAGAACTTTTGAAGGCACGTTCCGATACTCGTAAGATGATTAAAACAGAAAAGGATCCATTTATGCAAAATATTCTAGATAAGCGTCAACTTGCTTATAAAGTTACAGCAAACTCGCTTTATGGACAGTGTGGTTCTAGAACATCCGCGTTTTATGAAAAGAATGTTGCAGCATCTACAACGGCAACGGGTCGTATGATGATAACTTACGCAAAGCGTATTATTGAGGATGTCTATGGAAACATGGTTTATAATACGGAATGCGGTGGTCCAGTTCGCACTCGAGCTGAGTACATTTATGGTGATACAGATTCCGTATTCTTTACATTTAATTTGGAAAATGCGGAAACTGGTGAGAAAATCGTTGGCAAACCTGCTCTAGAGATGACGATTGAAATTGCTCAAGATGCTGCAAAACTATGTACACAATGGTTAAAACCTCCCATGGAACTTTCTTATGAAAAAACACTTATGCCTTTCATTTTGCTTTCCAAA
>Ga0136644_10000586_pt1 | contig 29211 bp, 22 predicted proteins | sample C_130820_EF_Meta_FD_94780 | JGI IMG/M metagenome (GOLD analysis project Ga0136644, IMG submission 94780) | Freshwater microbial communities from Lake Croche, Canada to study carbon cycling - C_130820_EF_MetaG (v2) (version 2) | ecosystem: Environmental > Aquatic > Freshwater > Lake | place...
CGGCGACGGGCAGACGCCCTATCCCCACCCCTTTCGCACCTGCATCGTGCTGGGCCACATGCTGGGCGAGGACGGCCAGAAGATGAGCAAGAGCAAGCGGAACTACCGCGAGCCGGCCGAAATCTTCGATAAGTATGGGGCCGACGCGCTGCGGTGGTTTTTCCTTGCGGGCCAGCCGCCGTGGACGAGCATCCGCTACAGCGAACGAGCGATCCGCGAAAGCGTGCCGGAGTTCCTGCTACGGCTCTGGAACGTCTACAGCTTTTTCGTGATCTACGCCCGGATCGATGGTTTCGATCCCCAATCGCTGCTCGATACGCCCGGCGGTCTCGGCCATGACGATCTGCGGAGGGCACGCGGCTTTCGGCCCGTTGCCGACCGTGGCGAACTCGATCGCTGGATGCTGTCTGAGCTGAATGCGACAGCCGCCGCCATGGTCGACCGCATGGATCGCTACGACCACTTTGGTGCCGCCGGTGAACTTTCCGGCCTGGTCGATGCCGTCAGCAATTGGTTCGTCCGCCGGAGCCGCGACCGTTTCTGGGCTGCAGGCCGTGCCGACGGCGGGCCCGAGACCAATGCCGCCAAACTCGATGCCTATTGGACGCTCTACGAGACGCTGCTCACGATCGCCCGGCTCGCCGCGCCGTTCGTACCGTTCGTAAGCGAGGCGATCTGGCAGAATCTCGCCGTGGCCCCCTTCGCTGACGCGGTCCCGGAGAGCGTGCACCTTACTCTCTACCCAACCGGCGACGAGGCGCTGAGCGACCGCGACCTCGTTCGCCGCATGGCAATCGTCCGCGATGTCTCTTCGCTGGGCCGGGCGGCGAGAGCGGCGGAGAAACTGAAGGTTCGTCAGCCACTCTCAAAGGTGGAAGTGATCCTCGCCGAGGGACATGTCAGCGATGCGGCCGATGCCGCCTGGCTCGAGGCCCATGCCGACCTCGTCTGCGACGAACTCAACGTGAAGCAGTTCGAGATCTGCCGCGAGCCCGATCGCTACATCACGCGGGCCGTGCTCCCCGATCTCAAGAAGCTGGGGCCAAGGCTGGGCAAGGATCTGCCGAAGGCCAGAGACGCGATCGCCAAGGCCGATGCCGCCGCGTTGTTGGCGGCGCTCAGGCGCGATGGCCGGGCGACGATCCCACTGGCCGGGGGTGGTGAGGCGGTGCTTGAACCAGACGACGTGATGATCCGCACGACCGCCCGCGAGGGCTGGGCCGCCGCAGAGGGGCCACGGGCCGTCGTCGTCGTCGCCAGCCAACTCACCCCGGATCTTCTGGCCGAGGGACTTGTTCGTGAGGTCGTCCACGCCGTTCAGTCACAGCGAAAAACGCTCGATCTGGAATTCACTGACCGGATCGAACTGGCCTTCGAGACGGAATCACCGGAGTTGAGAGCCGCGATCGAGCGTCATCTCGACTATGTCTCCTCCGAAACGCTCGCCAGTACGGCCACGTTTGGCACACTCGAAGGGGCCGCGGCCGAAGCGATCGACGTCGATGGGCATCCGCTTACGATCGCGATCCGTCGGATCGTTGCTGGCAAGGGTGCGGCTGGGGGTGTGGCGTGAGCGGTGCCAATGCTCCACCGAAGGCCGGAAAAACGCTCCGCCTGGCGGTGCTGCTCTCGGGCTCGGGACGGACGCTCGAAAACCTGCTCGACTGGATCGCCGCGGGCCGACTTGCCGCGACGATCGAGACGGTGGTGTCGAGTCGCGGCGATGTCCGCGGCGTTCAGATCGCTGAAAAGGCCGGCATCCCGGCCACAATCCTGCCGCCACAGGGCCAAACGCTTGCCGACTGGAGTGCGAAAATCTTCGCCGTCTGTCGGCTCGCCAAGCCCGACCTCGTCGTGATGGCAGGCTTTCTGCATCTGGTGGAAATCCCCGCCGACTTCGCCGGCCGCGTGATCAACATCCACCCTGCCCTCCTGCCCGCCTTCGGCGGCAAGGGGTATCACGGGATGCATGTCCACAGGGCCGTCGTCGAACGGGGCTGCACGGTTTCAGGTTGCACGGTGCATCTCGTCGACAACGAATACGACCACGGACGGATTCTCCTCCAACAAACAGTGCCGGTACATCGCGACGATAACCCTGAGTCGCTCGCTGCACGGGTCTTTGCCGCCGAGTGCGAGACCCTTCCCGAGGTGATCAATCGGATCGCGGCCGGAACACTGCCCTGACCACCATGCGGGCACTGGTACACTGACGACACACGCTCCATCGACCCAATTCCCAATCCCCAGAGGAGTCTTCCTATGTCTCGCTCGCTCGGAAACATCATCGCTGACACTCTGCAGCTTTCGGTCGGCTACGCAGAGCGGCTGCTCAAGGAGGTGCCGTCCGACCGGTTCGGGCGTTTCGCTCAGGTTGGGGGCTCAGTCGTCGAATCGAACAATCCAGCGTTCATTTACGGACACCTCAGCCTCTACGCACCGAAGGTACTCCAGCAGATCGGACACCCTGCACCCAGAGTGCCCGATCACTTCGAGCACCTCTTTTCGAAGGACGCCAGTTGCAAGGACGACGTTGACGGCGACCTCTATCCCCATATGGACGAGATCACGGTATTCTTCTTCGAGGGCCACCGCATGCTCGCCGGCGCCCTCCGCGGCACCCCCAATGCGACCTTCGAGCAGCCGAATCCGGCGGAAGGGCGGATGAAGGAACTCTTTCCGACGCTCGGATCCGTGCAGACGTTCTATTGCGGCGGCCACATGATGATGCATCTCGGGCAGATGAGTGCCTGGCGGCGCATGGAGGGTCTCGGCTCCGCCTGACGCCGGTATAGACGCGGCTCGTTCGGATCCCGTTTTGACGGCGAGTGAATGAGTGCGTTCACTGCTGTGACGGAATTCACCCGCCGCCACCTGGATTCCGTCATATCGCGATTGAATTCGGTCACTTTTCCTTCATACTCCTTGCAGCAGGGAGTGCGAATCGGTGCAAAACCACGAACGACGCGGCCGTCTTATCGACATTATTCGGATTCGCGGCTTTGCCGCGCTCGATGAACTCGTCCGTGAACTGGGCGTGTCGGAATCGACCGTGCGGCGGGATCTCGACGCCCTGGAGGAACACGGCTCCGCCAAGCGGACGCACGGAGGCGTGCTCTACTCCGGTGGCATGCCGAGATTAGCCGAGTTTGACGAGCGACAGCCGGCGAACTGGGCCGCCAAGCGGGCGATCGCCGTAATGGCGGCGGCTGTGATTGAGGACGGCGAGACCGTGCTCCTTGACGGTGGCACAACGACCTACGAGGTGGCCCGTCTGCTCGTCGGGCGGTCGCTCCAGGTGGTCACCAATAGTCTTCCGGTCGCAAACCTCTTCGCCTCCGAGGCCCGAACGGATCTCGTACTCCTGGGCGGTTATGTTTCGCCCCGAACGGGCGTCTGCCTTGGCCCTTATGCCAATGAACTACTCGGCCGGCTCCATGTCACCACGACGGTACTCTCCGCCGCGGGCATCTCCGAAGAAGGGCTCTTCAACGCGCACTTGCTGCTCGCCGAAACAGAGCAGGCGATGCTCAAGGCGGCCAGTCGGGTGATGGTCGTGGCCGACAGCTCCAAATTTGGACGCAAGAGCCTCACGCTCGTCTCGGGACTCGACTCCATCGATATATTCGTGAGCGACGATGGCCTGCCGCAGCGTTGGCACGACATCGTCGCCGCCGCGACCGCTCAACTCGTGATCGCTCAGGTGCCCGATGTACCCGAATCGCCGCCGGGCCTGTCTACGGCGGGCTCGCCAGAAAAACAACGGTCGGCATACGATATCGCTTCGGCCGCCCCACCTCTGTAATCTCCAGAATCTTTCCAGAATGCTCGTTCGACCTCACTGACAATCCCATAGGAGCCATCATGGCCAAGAAGACCGCGACGAAGACTGCCACCAAGACGAAGTCGCTCGCCACGCTCAAGGACGAGATCTGCGAGATCGGCAGTCGGATCTACAATAAGGGGTTCGCGGCCGGCAATGATGGCAACATCTCCTTCCGTCTCGGTCCGAACAAGGTGCTCTGCACCCCGACGATGATGTCGAAGGGCTTCATGACCCCTGCCGATCTGTGCATCGTCGACATGGAGGGCAATCAGCTCGCCGGCAAGCGGAAGCGATCAAGCGAGATTCTGCTCCACCTGACGATCATGAAGGAGCGGCCCGACGTGAACAGTGTCGTGCACTGCCATCCGCCGCATGCGACGGCCTTCGCCGTGGCCCGCGAGCCGATCCCGCAGGCCGTGCTACCCGAGGTCGAGGTGTTTCTGGGTGACATTCCAATCTCACGGTACGAGACACCCGGCAGCCAGACATTTGCCGATACCATCCGACCGGTCGTGAAGCGTTCAAATGTCATCCTGCTTGCGAACCACGGCACAGTGAGCTTCGGCGAGACGGTCGAACGAGCCTATTGGTGGACCGAGATCGTCGACGCCTACTGCCGCATCCTGATGCTCGCGAAGGGCCTTGGCGGGATCGTCTATCTCACCGGCAAGGAGACGCGGGCCCTGCTCGATCTCAAGCAGAAGTGGGGCTACACCGACGCCCGACTCGACCTCAACATGAACGACCGTGACATCTGCGACAACGCAGTGTTCAAATCGACCTGGCACGAAGTGGGCGTCGCGAGAAGGGCATTCGCCACGCACCCGGAGGCGGCACCAACAGGATCATCCGCAGGCCACTCGCTGCCAGCGGGCATCGACTACGAACATCTTGTCAAGACGATCACCGCCAACGTCTGCCGGGAACTGGGCATCTCGCCACGATCGTCACCCCGATCCTGAGAGCATCAACCGAACAGGGTGTCGACTCCACACCAACACTGCCGTTCATGGAACCCGACTGCACATGACCCCTGCGCATTCGTAGGCTGCAGAAATCACGGGCCAGGCGCGTCGGCAGCCGGCGTTTGAACCTCTTCCACCGACCGTTGTTCCAGCAAGAGCCTGGCTGCGTTGGCCTGCGCGATCGCGTCTTTTGCTTGTGTCAGTTCGTCTTTCAGCCGCTCGTTGTCTTCCTGCAACTCTTGCAGTTGTTGGCTCAGATGGCTCGTGTCTTTGAAATGCTCGGACAGCAGATGGGAAATGAACAGGAATGATCCCCAAGCCACCAGCCCTACGATAAACACGTATGGGTCGATCTTCAGCCACTTCCGTGATGGGTTTGTCGGCGCAACCGTTGTTGGCACCGGGGTCAGCGTCTTCATCGTCCCAGAGTCTGGCTTGCTTTGGGAATCCTGCTCGTTCTCCTTCTCCTCGCCAATCAGCCAGAGCGATCCCAGATCTTTGGCTACATTCATCGCCGTCTGGCAGAGCGGGCATTTTCCTTTACGACCGCCTGCCGTCAGCGGAAGTTTTAAAATATTGGAACACCCCGGGCACAAGAGCCGCACCACGTCATGCTCCGCCTTCATCGGCATTACATCGGCCAGCACGGTCTCCGCGAATTCACTGCACGATGCAAATCGATCCTCAGGGTTCTTCGCCAGGGCCCAATGCACCGCGTTGCAGAGCCGCGGTGGTAGGCCGGGATACCGGTCTGCCAGCGGCGGCGGTGGCAGAGTCAGATGCTCGACCGCGAGGGCCGTCGTTCCTATGAACGGCAGCGATCCAGCGATCAGTTCGTAGACCATAACGGCCAACGCATACTGATCGGAACGACCGTCGATCACCGCCTTCGGCGAGAACTGCTCCGGAGACATGTACTCCTGAGTGCCGACACCGATATTTGTGCCCGTGAGCGGCTCCGCCGCCTCCCCCACGATGTCCGTGTCCTGCAGTTGCTTTGCGATGCCAAAATCGCCCAGGAAGGAATTCCAGAAGCCGTCGAAGAAGATGTTGGCTGGTTTCACATCACGGTGCACGATCCCGGCTGCGTGCACTGCGTCGAGCGCCGATGCAATATCCGGAAGCCACAGATGAAGAGTCGCGGGGTGATTCTGCAGGGGCCGTCCAGCTGCATCCCTTAGTCGTCGCTGCGACAGAGAGCCTCCTGGCAGAAACCGCATCGCGACAAAGGGTACGCCAGCAAAATCCCCGCCGGCATCCTCACCACAGTCCACGATCTTCACGATGTGTGGATGGGGCACCGACGCCATCGTACTGACCTCGCGCGCGAATCGCTTTGCGATCTGTGGCTTATACAACAGCTCCTTCTTGGGCATCTTGATGACGACTGGAATGCCATCCTGGATGTCCCATGCCCGGTAGGCTATCCCCATGCCCCCTTCGCCGAGTTGCGAAATCAGGCGGTAACGACCCGCGATCGTTTTGCGACGTCGTGATCCCTCCAGAAAATCAGTAACCATGACGGTTTCCCATAGCGAGCCGCGTGAGATCACCGACCAAGGAGACAACTCTCAACGAAATGTAGTGACACCGATCCATGAAGAACGTGCTGCTCTTGGGTTCAACGAGGAGACAGTTGGTTCAGAATGCCTTCTGGCTGCACCCCATGGTAGCTTTCAATGATAGCTTCCATGGAGCCCCGCCACCTCGCCGGGTGGGTATGCTACTCACGACTCAATGATTCTCAAAACGGGTCTGCGCCATCCTCGGAGAATCTCGCTCACTGGGTATGTGTACCCCGGAGGCGTCTCATTCATGCAGCGCCCTTCCATCCGTCACGGCAGAATGCCCATTCGTTGGCGATGCAACTCCGCTGTCGAGACGCCCCAGACACGGGCAGTGCCGTCGTCGGACCCCGTCACAATGAAACGTCCCGCAGCCGCGAAGGCCACACCCCAGATGGGGCCCTCGTGAGCATCGAGTGCAAGCAGGTGACGTCCGCCCTCAGTCTGCCAGAGATGGAGACTGCCGTCGGCACCCCCGGCTGCGATCCTGGTGCCGTCTGGCGAAAACGCCACCTCCCAGACCTGCCCCACCGGCCCCGTCAACTCGACGCTCGACCAACCATCCGCCGGGCTCCAGAGCCGCACCGTACCGTCTGAAGATGCGGTGGCGACGCGACTCCCATCCCGAGAATAGACCACCCAGTTGACGTCATCAGCATGCCCCGGGAATGCCCCGCATGACATCCCGCTAACCGCGTCCCACTCCCTCACGAGACCATCAGCACAGGCCGTTGCCAGCCGACGACCATCGGGAGACCAAGCCACGCCATGCACGCGCAGTGGATGGGGCAGCGTCACCATGCTGCCGGAGTCGAGCGGATACGAGACGATTCTGACGACGCCTCGCTCGATGCCCGCTTCTTCACGGTCCGTGCCGGCAGTGGCAATCCGGCGTCCGTCCGGCGAGAAGTCCGCTGCGAACACCGGCCCTGAGTGCACATCGAGCCGCCCCACGAGACTAGCATCGGCGACGGCATAGAGACGCAGGCTACCGTCACCGCACGCGGCGGCAACGAGATCGCCGCTCGGGGAAAAGTTGACTGCGTTCACCCGCCCGCGGATGGCAGGCATCTCGCGCACGGCGCCGCATGTCTCCAGATCCCAGAGTCCGACACGGCCCTGTGCCGTGGCCGTTGCCACGAGCCTGCCGTTGGGGGAACAGGCCACCCCCCGGACGCCAACGCCATCATCGCTGCCACACTGCATGATCGGCTCGATCCCATCATCGACGCCCCAGACCCGCGCGGTTGAATCTGCAGAGGCGGTCACAAAGCAGTCGGCTGGCAGACGCGTGACTGACCAGACGACATCGCGATGCCCTACCAACTGCTGCTCGATAATGCCGGTCGTGGTACTCCAGATGCGGAGGATCGCATCGGCCGACACCGTCGCAAGACCGGAACCATCTGCCTTCCATGCAACGCCGTTCACCCGCAATGGATGCCGTAGTATCCGCGTCACCGCTGATTCCTCCACATTCCAGAGCCGAGCTGTGCCGTCCTCTGCCGCCGAAGCCAGGTGGCGATCGTCGGGGGAAAACGCGACCGCAAACACCCGTCGCGTATGGCCACGCAAGTCGGGCAGCGGCTCACCGGTCGTGACATTCCACAGCCGTATCACACCGTCGCCACAGGCGGCGGCCAGTCGGTCGCCACTGGCCGCGAAGGCAACACCATAAATGTTCCGGTCGCGGGTTGCAGATTTCCATTCGGATGTGAGGGTAGCCCGCTGTTCGCACCGTTCTGTATCCCAGAGGGAGATACTGCCGTCACCCGACGTGGTCGCGATCGTGCGACCATCTGGAGCAAAGGCAATGCCATAGATCGCCGAGGAGTGACCCTTCAGCCTGCCGATCATCCTTCCTTGCACGGCGTCCCACACGATCGCCATGCCATCCTCGGCGGCCGTCACCAGCCGCAGTCCGTCTGGGGCGAAAGCCATCGACCAGATAGGCGCGAGATGCCCACTGAGCCGATGTGATTCCCGATACATGCTCCCAGCGTCTGTCGCCCAGAGACAGACGATGCCCTGATCGTCGCCGGTTGCCAGCAGGTCGCCCGTCGCCGTCGCAGCCACGGCCCTCACGGTCACATCATGACCGTGAAGCGTCATGACCGAGTCGTCGATCCGTGCGGCCAGACAGTCGATTTCAATAGGCCTGCCATCCACGACATCGACCGCTCGAGCCCGCTCCAGGAGGCCCGCTGCGATCGGGATGCTGCGTCGGCCAGCGGCCGCCGCTGCACGCTGCACAAGCGCATAGTACGACTCCGTTCGTTCACCCGCGCGATGCCAATCGGCGAGCCGCTCCTGGTGCCACGCACGGCTCGAGTAGAAGGCCGCCACCATGCCGGCCAGAGAGACCACCACGACAGCCGCAACCAGGATGTGATGGCGTCGCACAAACCGCGCAGCCCGTTCGGGGATCGTCGCAGACCGAGCCCGAACCGGCTCGCCCGTCAGCCATCGCGTGAGATCGGCCTCGAGGTCATCGGCCGTCGCGTAGCGATCAGCCGGCCGCTTTTGCAGACACTTTTCGGTGACGGCGGCTAACTGTCGCGCGTCCGCTGCCCGCATGACCGCGGTAGCGACCAACGCCCGAGAGACCGTCGACGCCGCCTGTGTCTCCTGTTCACGAATGATTCGGGCCGCCGCTACAACGGACATGCCCCGCACGTCGTAAGGAAGGTCGCCGGTGAGCAGTTCATGTAAGACCAAGCCGAGTGCGTAGACGTCGGTACGCGAGTCGACTCGAGCGGCGTCGACATCGAACTGTTCCGGGCTCATGTACCGGAGCGTGCCCACGAGTTGTCCGACATCGGTCTGCAGGGTCGTGACCGCGAGATCGGCATCCGTGGTCCGAGCCACGCCGAAATCGATGACCTTTGGCTCGCCGTCATCGCCGACGAGAATATTGCCGGGCTTGAGATCACGGTGCACGATCCCCATGCGATGGCCATAGGCCACTGCCCCTACCACCCGACGAAGCAACGCGACCCGTTGCCGGATCGAGAGGCCCCGGTCTCTCACAAACCGATCGATCTGCAGCGCCCCTGCTACCAACTCCATCACGAAGAATGGCACGGAGCTGCCACCGTGCCGACAGGTGCCAGCGGTATGCACTTGGGCGATGTGAGGATGCCGCAAACGAGCCAGCAGGTGTCCCTCGTGCTCAAAGCGTTTCATCATCGCGCGGCTCGCAAAGCCATGCCGCAGCACCTTCACTGCTACCGGCCGGGCGGGCGTCTGCTGACGCGCCTCATACACTCTCCCCATGCCCCCCTCACCAAGCAGACGGACGATCGTCACGCCGCCGAGATCACAACCGGCAACGAGGTCGATGATCTCTTCACCATCAAAACCAAACGAGTCCGCCTGGCCCGAAAGCTGACCGGAGAGGCCGTGCGACTGCTCTTGCGCCGCGGGAGATCCGGTGGTGAAATCCGTTCCGATGAAGCGGACCATAGGCCAACGGTTACACCGTGCTGGAAGGGGAATGTCCTGAGTCAGCTATGCCGGACGATCGCACTGTCGGCCTTCTTCAAAGATGGCTCGGCAGTCGGCGTAAAAATTCTGTTACGCCCCACGGCCTGTGCCAAGAGCGATTCCCGAGCAGCGATGATTTCACGTATCCGCTGCAGACTGCCGGCGGGCTGTGGCCCCGGCTCGACTCGTCGCCAACGCCGAAGCTGAATCTGGGCGGCAAGAATGATCCGCACCGTGTCTGCTTCCCGCTGGTCAATCTGCAGCACCCGGTGTGGCTGCCGAGGCCGCCGTTGCCGCGGGGAGCTAGCCAATCGTCTGGATCGAAACTGGCGGAAAACCTGCTGCGCATGCATTGCTCTCATCACAGATCGCCTGAAAATTGGACTATTTCTTTCAGCGGCCGCGTGGCCGTGCCTAACAGATAAGGCGAGAAAGGGACCCAAAAGGGGAAAAACGGATAAACTCCCCGGGAAATAGCTGCTACAAAGCCGTCTCGAACTGCAAGCCGCCACGCCCGAGTCTTGAGACGTCGCATGGATTCCGACGACACGATCTCGCCAGAATTTGCTGCATGCCTCAAGCAGTTGGCGGACGGCGACCTCTCGGCGCGGGATCGGATCATCGAACTCGTCGCCAGCCGCCTCCACGCCCTTGCCCACCGGATGCTCGGCCGCTTCCCCGGCGTTCGCCGCTGGGAGGATACCGACGACGTCTTTCAGAATGCCGCCATGCGTCTGCACCGGGCCTTGGCCGCGATGCAGTTCGAGTCACCCCGATCGATCATGGCACTGGCTGCCACGCAGTTGCACCGGGAACTGATCGACTTGGCCAGACGGCATAACGGCCCCTCGTCCTATGCTGCCAACCACGGCACGAACGTGATGCCGACCGCGACTTGCGAAAGCGAGCCAGCCCGCCACATCGATCATAGCCCTGCGGCGGAGACCGGCCTCGACCGCTGGACGCTCTTTCACGAGGCAATCGCAGGTCTGCCCGAGCAGGATCGCGAGGTCTTCCATCTCGTCTGGTATCTGGGCGCCGATCAGAAGACGATCGCCACGCTCCTTGACTGCTCCGAACGCACTGTCAAATACCGCTGGCGATCCGCCCGGGAGGCCGTTCGCGCGGCACTCGACGGCCAGCCCCCCTGACGCGGCTCAGGCGTTCTCGTCTGCATCGACCAACTCCCGGAGGATGGCGATTGCCTCGTCGAGCGACACCGCATCGTAGCCACGGATGCAGGCCTTGCGATCGCACTCGGCAAGCAGCAGCACGTCCAGAAAATCGGCGTGCGATTCGAGCCGCTGCCGAGCCCGCATTCCGAGTGTCTGGTTGCAGTGGGCCGTGGCTGCCTCCAACGATTCGACGAGCCAGCGTGTCCGCTCACTGATCAGGTCGCCGAGAGCAGATACGCCGGCTGCCACCGGATCAGCCCGGTCGATCGCCCTCCCCAGATCGTGCACGAGAGCGGCCGTCAGCAATTCCTCGTCGAAGGGCCGCTCCTCGTACACCCGGTCAAAGACCTGCAGCGTGTGGTCAAGGACATCCCCCTCCGGATGCTTCACCGGATCCTGCTTCACATGCTCCAGCATCCGCACAAGATCCGCAATCGTATCCAGACGGTCATCACCGGGCCGGCCAGCCCCGCCCGCCCGACCGCTAGCGCGACTGACCTCGCGACGGACTTGGTCGTGACTGGGCAACTGCTCTTCCGGCACCCAGCCACGGGCCACCCGCCGTGCCGCCCGAAACCTGGACCGCGTCGCGTCGCTGCCATTGGCCACCATTCGGGCGGCCTCCTCCGCAATTCGCTGCCGGAGTTTGTCGGCGGACGCATCGCGACGCTCATCACTCATCGTCTCACCTCCGCTTTCATCAATCGTCAGACTCGTCACGGGCCGCCACCGGCCGCCAGCGGATGTTCTTCACCAGTGCCGTTGTCGCGTAGGTGGCGATGCCCAGCGGCCGCGACGGCAAAACCTCGTTGCGGACCGACACACGGTGGCCGTTAAGCGGCTGATCGATCACCTGTTCGTCGTCGATGAAGCAGACGATCCGATCGGGGGTGACCCTCACGCGAACCGCATACCAGCGGCCGGTCTTAAACTCCTTGTAGAGCGTCGTGGCGTTATGTGCGGCATCATCACCGTCGATGCTCGACAGGCCCACCACGCCGCCCCCCCAGCCGCCCACGATGAGGCTGCACGGATCCTCTCCCACCGGAAACGTCAGCCCGCAAAAAAAATCGTTGCCATCGGCCCGCTGCGCATCGAGGGAGAGTTCGTAGCTCTGATGTGGCACGTCGCCGGTCCAGGTGATGCCACTTAGGTCGGCACCCATGCCGATTCGAATCGCACCGTCCTCGACCACGATATCCCCGTCGCCGCCAAAGCGGGTCGGCCGCCACGTTCCGAGCGTCGTGCCGTCGAAGAGCGACCGCCACGCGCCATCCTGAGCGGTCTCAGCCGAGTGAGAGCCGCCCGCACCGCCGCCGAGCAATTCAGCGACAAGCGCATCGGCGGCATACAGGGTACGCAGCGCCGCGAGGATGCCCGCCGCGTTGACCGACACCGCGCGGGCCTGCGTGTCGTCGTAGGCGATGTCGAGCACGAGCGACTGGATGTTGCCGTCGAAGATCAGGCCGACGAGTTCGCCCGCCGTGTTGACGACGGGACTCCCGGAGTTGCCTCCGATGATGTCGGCGGTGGAGACGAAGTTGAAAGGCGTCTTCAGAAAGGCGTCATCTCCCTCCAACTGTAGCCGCAGTTTCTCCCAACGCGGTGGCAGATCGAAGGGCGGCGCATCCCCCTTCGACTGGGCGCGTTCGAAGAGATCGGCATAGGTCGTGATCGCCGGCACCTGCCTGCCCGCCTCCTCATATCCTTTCACCGTGCCATAGGCGAGTCGCAGCGTGAAGGTGGCGTCGGGATAGACGCTCTCACCTTCACTGGCGAAAACCGCCTGCGTGATCTCGGCATGCGCCTGCCGTTTGACCTCGCCCGCTGTCTCGACGATTTTTCGCACTGACCGCGACTCCTCGTCGACGATGCGAGCCAGGCCGAGCATCGGATCGGTCGACGCGTCGACCGCCGCCTGCCCTCCGTCGTAAAGACCGCGGCGTGTATCTGGCCGCTCGGCGTCCGCCCCGCCCCGCTTGGCGAGTCCAGTGCCACCGACGAGTTCCGCTGCCCGTTCCCGGGGCGATTTTCCTGAGAGCACCTTCTGGACGAGCGGATCTTCAGGCCCGAGGGACATCGCCAGAAACGTCAGCGAGTCGGCCAGCTTCACGACCTCAAAGGCGTCGTAGACCGGCTCGTCGGAGAAGAGTGCAAGCTCCAGCGACTCGCGATTGGAGTCCCTGAATTCACGGAGCCGTTCGCCGCTCGGTTTCGCGGCCTCGGCCACAGCCCGCAGGAGCGTTCGAGCATTGCCGAAATACTGGCTGTTGAAGCCGACCGCCCGTTCAAGCAGGTTGTGTCGCAGCGCGACGGCGGCGATTTCTTTTTCCGCCTGCTCGATCCGGTCAAATGGCGACGGCCGTGACGCCCCTGCTGCTCCGGCGGCCCGCTTCGCGACCGACTCACGGAGTTTTTCCTCTGACGCACGCTTTCGCGCGATGAACGTTGGGTCGAGCAGCCCGGCGAGAATTCCCTCTCGTGCCTTACGGCCGTTCTGCACGCCAAAGAGGTCGCCCATCGCCTGACGCCTCTCCTCGAGCCCCTCGTCCGAATAGGCGTCGAGCATCACCTCAAGCCGGTTGAGCATGGCAAGCGAAAACGGAATCTGCCTGTCTCGCATCGCCAGGAGTTCCGGCAGCGTGTCGGCCCGGTCGGTATGGCCCGGATGGCCCGAGACGAAGACGAGATCACCTGCGGCGATCGGCTGCCGGCTCCATGTGAGGTGGTGCGGCACCCGCGCCGGCTTGCCGTTTTCGTAGGCCCGAAAGAAGCAGACATCAAGGTTGTAGCGAGGAAACTCAAAGTTGTCGGCATCGCCGCCGAAGAAGGCTATCTGCTGCTCCGGCGCGAAGACGAGCCGCACGTCTGTGTATTTCTTGGCTCGATACAGATGGTAGAGGCCGCCCTGATAGAGCGTGACAACGTCGCTCCGCAAGCCCGTCGCAGCGAGCGACTCCTTCTCGATCTCCGCCATCACCTTCCGCCGAGCTGCAAACGCCTCCGCCGCAGGCATGCCCGCCGTGACGGCTGCCTGCACGCGGGCGGTGACGTCCTCGATTGAGACAAGCACGTTGAGCTCGAGGTCAGGGCACTTGAGCTCGTCAGCCTGCGAGGCCGCCGCGAAGCCGTCCCGATAGTAGTTGTGCTGCTCGGTACCGAGCTTCTGCAGGCTATCAGCTCCGACATGGTGGTTGGTCAGCACGAGGCCGTCGGCAGAGACGAACGATCCCGAGCCACCCGAGTTGAACCGCACCGACGCCTGCTGGAGGTGCATCAGCCATTCCGGTGATATTTTCTTCCCGCCGAGCGCGGCGGCGTGGTCCCTCTCCAGCCGCGCAAGCGGCGGATGACTGAAGAGCCACATCCCCTCATCGGCTCGGGCCCCGGCCGCGACCAACGTCGAGGCCGCCATGATTCCAATGACCAACGTTCGGATCGGTCGGATAAACGTCTGCTGAGTTGTCTGCATGGTGGATGTCGTCTCTCGGCTGCGGTAGCGTCTCTTTCCCCCAAAGCCTATCGCAAACCCACCGGCACGTGTCCACCGCCGCTGCCCGGAGGCACGCAGGCCGAGACGGATACCGACGACCTCGTGACGGCGCTGGCTGCCGTCGTGGCTGTCGCTTTTTCTGCGAGGCCGTGGCCCGACTGCGTTCGGGGCGAACTCCGGCAGTTGACACAAATACTATACGTCTGTATAGTGCTGCCGAAATAAGCATCCGCACGCCTTCGAGGACTTCGCCATGCTCGCACGACTGCAGACCTTTTCGCTGCTGGGGATCGACGCGGTGCCGGTGGACGTGGAGGTCGACGTCTCCACCGGCGCCCTGCCTTCGACCGTGCTCGTCGGTCTGCCCGACACGGCCATCCGGGAGAGCACGCACCGCGTCGCGCGGGCGATGGTCAACTCGGGTTTTAATCGGCCCAACGACAGGATCGTGATCAACCTCGCCCCGGCAGAGATGCCCAAGCAGGCGGCCACGTTTGACCTGCCGATCACCCTCGGCATTCTCGCCGGCAGCGGTCAGTTTTCGTCGGAGCGGTTCCAGGACTATGCCGTTGTGGGAGAACTCTCGCTTGAGGGCTCGACCCGGCCGACGCGAGGCGCCCTCTCGGTTGCTATTTCTGCCGCACGGCAGAAAAAACTGCGGGGGCTCGTGGTGCCCACGGCGAGCGCCACGGAGGCGGCGGTGGTGGAGGACATCGAGGTGATTCCGGTTGCATCGCTTACGGAGGCCGTCCAGTTTTTCTCAGGCGACCTCAACATTCCGCGGTGCCCGCCCCGCGTCACTGAATGGTTTGATCGCTTTGCGGCCTACGATGTCGACTTCGCCGACGTTCGTGGCCAAGAGGCCGCCAAACGCGCGGTCTGCGTGGCTGCAGCAGGTGGGCACAACTGCGCGATGGTCGGCCCGCCCGGTGGCGGCAAGACGATGCTCGCCAAGCGTATCCCGACGATCCTGCCGCAGCTCTCGGCAGCGGAGTCGATCGAGACGACTCGCATTTATAGTGCGCTCGGTCTCTTGTCAGCCGGCCAGCCGCTCCTGGCCACGCGGCCCTTCCGCGCTCCGCACCACACGATCAGCGAAGCCGGACTGATCGGCGGTCGATCGATACCGATGCCAGGCGAGATCAGCCTCGCACATAACGGCGTACTTTTTTTGGACGAACTACCGGAGTTCAACCGTCGCACACTCGAAGTGCTGCGGCAGCCGCTTGAAGATGGCTTCGTGTCGATCAGTCGTGCAAAAGGAAGTACACGATTTCCATCTGACTTCATGATGGTGGCTGCCTTCAATCCCTGTCCGTGTGGCTACCGTGGCGATCCGCGACGGCAGTGCCAATGCACGTCGCCGCAAGTGGAACGCTATATGAGCAAAATCTCGGGGCCGTTGCTCGATCGCATCGATATCCATCTCGAAGTTCCGGCCGTGCCGTTCCGCGAACTCTCGGCCAGTCGCGCCGGCACGTCGAGCGGCCAGATGCGAGACACGGTGATGGCAGCCCGACTTCGGCAGGCGGAGCGGTTTGTAGGGCTACCGGTTCGCTCAAATGCGAGGATGACCAGCCGGCAGGTCCGTGAGTTCTGTCCGCTCGACCCGGCAGCCGCGGAACTGGTGAAGTCGGCGGTCAGTGATCTGGGCCTCTCGGCCCGCGCCCACGACAAGGTGCTCCGCGTCGCCCGCACGATTGCCGACCTTGATGCCACCGACAAAATCGGCTGTGCCCATGTCAGTGAGGCGATCAACTACCGGGTGCTCGACCGCGGGCTGTGGACTTGACGAGCCGAAAGCACAACGCTCGTAAATGGCGTTGTCACGATCTTTTCGGCTGTATCATACTTGCAGGCGAGGTGGGCCGATCCCCGCGAATAGTCGCGACGGCACTTCACACGTCGCTCCAACTGGCCGGAACAGAACCATGCCCCACCGTATGCCCCCACCAGTCGTCGCCGACATGCGACTCGTGTCGAGACGGCGAATGCTGGCCACAGCGGTCGGCACGAGTGGGCTGTCGCTGCCTGTGATGCTGGCTCTTCAAGCGGCGGCCAAGGATGCACCAAACCTGGAGGCCCGACGCCCCGCAAAGTCGCTGATCATCGTCTATCTCTGGGGCGGCATGAGCCACATCGACTCGCTTGATCCCAAGCCGGAGGCTCCGGGCGAGGTGCGGGGTGAATTCCAGCCGATCTCCACAGCCACCCCAGGCATCGCGCTCTGCGAACACCTACCACTGCTGGCTCGCCACACCGAGAAGATGGCGATCATCCGCTCGATTTTTCACGACGACTCCGCCCACGGCCGAGGCATGTATTGGAATCTCACCGGCCATGCCCCGCCCACCAGCGGCGGACTCTCGCCAAAATCGACCGACTGGCCAACCCTGGCAGCGATGGTCTCCAAGCTCAAGCCGCCGCCATCGGACGTTCCGCCCGCGGTGCGACTGCCCTACCCCATGGTCGATGGCGTGATCCAGGCGGGCGAATATGGTGGCTGGCTTGGAGTAGAGCACACTCCCATCATCATGCGACCATCCCGGGGGGAGGAATTCGGCGGTCTGTCACCGTCGATGGGATTCGAGCCGCTGCGATACGGCGAACTCGACCGCTCGCGCATTGCTGAGCGTCATGGGCTTCTTTCCCAGTTGGATCGTCTTTCACACACAGATCACCCGATCGGTCTGCCCAGTGATTTTGCCGGCTTCAACCATTTCCACTCGCTGGCCAGAGAGATGATGCTGGGCTCGGCGGTGAAGACCGCCTGCGATCTGGACCGGGAGGACCCCCGCGTTCTCGAGTCGTACGGCAATCATCTTGGTGGCCAGAGCATGCTGCTGGCCCGCCGGCTCACTGAAGCCGGCGTTCCCGTGGTGCAGGTCTGCTGCGCTGCGGGGAATCTCAACGGTGGTGTCGGCGACATGTGGGATACCCATGCCGACAATTTCAACCGGCTCAAGACCAGACTGCTACCGGTGCTCGACCAGGGGCTGTCGGCGCTGCTACAGGATCTCGAGAACCGCGGCACACTTGGCGAAACGCTCGTCGCAGTACTCACCGATTTCGGTCGGTCGCCCCGAGTCAATGGCATTGCCGGCCGTGATCATTATCCGGGCTGCTACTCGGTCGCGCTTGCCGGCGGCGGCATCCGCGGAGGACAGGTTTTTGGTAGCAGCGATGCCACTGGCTCCCAGCCGCACTCCGACCCCTGCGGCCCGCCCGACATTCACGCCACCATCTTCCAGGCACTCGGACTCTCGCCCCGTGCCGAACTCCGCGACCATCTCGGCCGGCCCATGGCCGCCACCGACGGCCGCGTGCTTCCGCTGCTATGAGCGCATCCGCTGCTATGAGCGCATCCGCTGCTGGCCTGATCGCATAACCAATCGCCCCCCTTGGAAACCCTCGCGGATCTGGCCACGCTGATCAGAGGTGAACCGGACCCTCGACACCGTGCGCGGCATTCTGCGACAATGGCAGAATGACCTCCACTGTTTCAACGTCTGATCGCGCGAATCCCCCCCCCGCCGGGCACCCTCGGCGAAGACTGCTCGCTGCTGCCATCGCCCTGGCGTGCCTCGGCGTGCTTGCCCTCTCCGTCGATCTGGATGTCGCCCGCTGGTGCAAGGCGGGTTACATCCCCAAGGAAATCATGCGGTTTCTGAATTTTTCGGAGGTGTTTGCCCATGGCATCGGCGTGGCCACCCTGCTGCTGACCGCGGCGGTGCTCGACCCGACACTCGGTGGCAGACGGGCCATGCCTCGGTTCGGAAGCCTGCCGGTGAGTTGGGACTTCGTGCGGATGGCGATGACCGCATTCGCAGGCGGAATCATGGCCAACTTGATCAAGGAGACGCTTGTCGACAGAGTCCGTCCCCGGGCTGCCGACCTCGGAGCCGCAGTATCGGCGCTCGCCACGTTTGGAGACGCCATCGCAGTGAACATCGCCAGCCACAGCGACGCCAACAGCTTTCCCTCCGGTCACGCCGCCACCGCGGCCGGTTTCGCCGCTGCACTCTCCTGGAAGTATCCGAGGGGCACCTGGCTGTTTGTCGCGTTGGCGACCGCCGCCGCGGCCCAGCGGGTGGCAAGCTCGGCCCACTATCCGAGCGATGTTCTGCTGGGCGCCGCAGTGGGGCTGGTCGGTGCGGCTCTCCTTCTCGGCAACTCGAAGCCTCAAAGCACGACAAACGACACTACAACTTCGCCAGTTCCCCGCTGACGTTTCAGCTGGAGAGACTGACCGCGGCATCGATCACACAGCCGCGAAACAGACAGTTCTCGTCTCTGAATGTGGTTTCTCGGCCGGCTTCGTGCTACGATTGCGGCGTCTGAGGTCCGCATCCTGCCTCCCACATACTCGTGTGACAACCGGCACTCAGCCGGGATTTCCCCATGCCTGCCCCTAAAAAAGCCCGCAAGTCATCTGTTGGAAAGCCGGCGGACGCCTCCACCTCCGGAGACGAATCGGCCAAGGGCACAGCTGACGCCTCGGCCAAACGCGATGGCAAGCGGGTTCTTCTCGTCGACGACGACAACGAGATCGTGGAGTCGATGCGAACAGTGCTTGAATCGCGGGGCTACGAGATTCTGGTCGCCCGTGATGGGAATCAAGGGCTCATGATGGCGGAGAAGGATGAGCCGGACCTCGTTGTGCTCGACATGATGATGCCCAAGCGGAGCGGCTTCCTTGTGCTGGAAAAGCTTCGCCGGAGCCGCCAAGTGCCGATGAAGGTGATCATGATCACCGCCAATGAGGGCAGCCGTCACAAGGCCTACGCTGAGATGCTTGGCGTCGATGACTACATCCGCAAGCCGTTCGCCATGGACCGGTTGCTGCAGAGCATCGACAAGCTCCTGTCGTAGGCCAAACCGGGCTTGGATTGGCATTTCGGAGCGGTTGGCTGCCACAACCCCACCGCAGCCTCTCCAGCCTTCCGCTGGCAAAACAGGTCGAATGCGCAGGCATTTCCTGAGATTGACCCATTTCCAGGCTGGCCCTACATTCCGGCGGCGACCTCCACCTTGTCTCCGGACCTGATTCGCACGTGACACCACAGCCAGCACTGCCGGCCTCGCACGATGACCTCAAGGAGCGTGTGCGCGATGCCGTCGACATCGTCGATCTGGTAGGGACATACCTTTCGCTGCGGCGGGCAGGCAAGGCCATGGTGGGACTGTGCCCATGGCACGAAGACTCCCGCCCCAGCTTCCACGTCAACCCAGAACGCCAGACCTTCCGCTGCTGGGTCTGCAATCTCGGCGGCGACGTCTTCAGCTTCTTGATGCGGATGGAACGGCTTGAGTTCCGCGAGGCGCTCGAGCAGTTGGCGCAACGGGCGGGTATCGACCTGCCCCGAGGCCGTGGCGGCCTGCCCACTGACGAAAAAGCCTCTATCCTCGCCGCACTCACCTGGGCCGCCGATCGCTACCGCGACTGCCTCTGCGGTGCCCCTGAGGCCAAGGCTGCTCGTGATTATCTTGCCTCGCGCGGTCTCACGCGGAATACGATCGACACCTTCCGGCTCGGTTTTGCCCCGCCGGCCTGGGACTGGCTGCTCCGGCAGGCCTCGGCAGCCGGCGTCGCCACCGCCCATCTGGCCAAGGCAGGCCTCGTCGTGGAACGGCAGGACCGCTCGGGGCACTACGACCGCTTCCGTGACCGGGTGATGTTTCCGATCTGCGATCACTTCTCGCGATGCGTGGCCTTCGGAGGCCGCGTGCTTCCAGGCGCGCCTCCCGACTCTGCGAAATACATCAACTCCCCCGAAACTCCGCTCTTTTCCAAGAGCGCGATGCTCTACGGTCTCGACACCGCCCGCGATGCGATGAGTAAGTCACGACGGGCGATCGTCGTCGAGGGATACACCGACTGCCTGGCCGCACGGCAGGCTGGGATCAATGACGTGGTGGCGGTGCTCGGGACAGCCTTGGGCGAGCGCCATGCGAAGTTGCTCCGGCGATATGCCGACCGGATCGTGCTTGTGCTCGATGGTGACGATGCTGGCCGCCGCCGAGCCGACGAGATTCTGGATGTCCTTCTCGCCGAACCGATCGACGTGCGAATCGCGAGATTGCCGGTAGGAGTGGATCCGTGCGAATTCGTGCTCGAGCAGGGCCGTGACGCGTTCGAATCACTCGTCGCGACCGCGGGCGATCCCCTCGACTACCGCCTCGACGAAGCGCTGGCCCGCCTTGCTCCCGACGCGGGTGACGACGCGGCGTTGGCGGCTGTGGAGAGCGTACTCGTGGCTCTCGCGAAGGTGTCGACGCAATCGTCCCTCGTACCATCGCAGTCACGTCTCCGTGAGGATCAGGTGGTGGGCCGGCTGTCACGACGGTTCGGTCTTTCCCGTGAGGTCCTACGGTCCCGGATGCTGGCCTTGCGGAGCAGTGCCGCCAAGCGAACGGTGAGGCCCAGCGGCGGTGATGGCGACGGGGGCGATGAAGCCCAGCAAACACCCGGCCTCATGCGGCGGCTGCCGGCATGGGACCGAGAGGTGATCGAGGTGCTCGTCGGCGTGCCAGAAGGCGCCGGCCTGATCGTCCGCGATGTCCAATCGGCCGAACTCGAAACCCAGGAAGGACGCGCCGTGCTGGAGGCTGCCCGCCGACTGCATGCTGACGGCCGCCAGATCGCACTGGCGGGACTCCTGCTCGAAATCAACGACCCTGCAGTACAAAGCCTACTCGTGGCCGTCGACGAGACGTCGTCGACGCGGACCCCGCTCGACAGCCAAGAACGCGTTCATCATCTCCAAGACGCTCTGCGACGCCGCTCCGCCCAGCGGCAGGCGCATCGAAGCGCACGAACACTGAAAACCTCCCGGCTGGATCCCGGCTCGGAGGCGGCTCTTTTGGAACAGCTTGTCGCCCAACGACGGGCTGTTCAAGGAATGACTGATGTTGATGTGGGCATGACCGAACCCAAGGATGGGTGAAGGTGCCCGTCTCGTCGCTGCAATCGGCCTCGCCGGGAACCTTGGTTTCCGACCGGGCCGGGGGGCGGTGCGCGAGGTGACGGTACGATGGTGAAGGAGAACCCAACTAATGCGCCGATCTGCGAGCACCCCGTCAATGTCCCACTCTGTACACGGCACCGATCCGGCCCACACCGGCACCGATCACGATGCCCAACTGGAAGCAGCAGTCGAGCCTGCTGCACCGCTGTCCGGTTCCTCTGCCCACGCCGACGCCGATCTGACGGCACTGATCGTCGCAGGCAAAGCACAGGGCTATCTGACGTTCGATCAGGTCAATTCCTACCTCCCGGACGAAGCAGTCGACCCTGAGAAGATCGACTGTCTACTCGTGGCGCTCGAGGAGCAGGGAATCGAGCTGGTCGACACCCCGCCCGAGCCAGGGGAGCAGGTTGCCAGTGTGTCCGCGAAGGCAGCCAAACCGCGGGCAGCGCAGCCACGCCGCGACGAGGCGATCACAACGGCCCCGTCGAACGCTGGCAACGATCCGATCCGGATGTATCTGGCCCAGATGGCCGAAATCCCCCTGCTGACCCGGGCCGAGGAGATCTCGCTGGCCAAGAAGATCGAAGTCACCCGCAAGCGGTTTCGACGTGCGATCCTCGGCTGTTCCTATTCGCTGCAGGCGACAGTCGAGACGCTTCGCCGCGTTCACGAGGGGAAGCTGCCATTCGATCGCACGATCAAGGTGTCGCTCACCGAACGGCTGACGAAGGAACAGATCCAGTCGCGGATGCCTTACAACCTTCAGACGCTCGAACGCCTGATCGAGCAGGACAAGGCCGACTTCCGCCAGCTCATCAGCCGGAAGACGACGCCTGCCGCGGCCCGCGCCGCCCGGCTGCGATTTCGGCGCAGCCGCGGCAAGTCACTGATGCTGGTCGAGGAATTGAGCCTGCGGACGCGACGAGTGCAGCCGCTGGTGAAACTGCTCCGTGGCATGTCGGGCCGCATGGACAGCCTCCAGCGTGACCTGCGGCTGATGGACGCCGGCACGATATCCCGTGATGATCGGGCCGACATGCGGAAGGAACTCCGCGACTTGATGCTGACGACGCTCGAAAGCCCGCGTTCCCTACGTCGTCGGGTCGATATGTTCGCCGGGCTCAAGGCGGAATACGAGGCCGCCAAGCGGAACCTCTCGGCTGCCAACCTGCGGCTCGTCGTCTCGATCGCCAAGAAATACCGCAATCGCGGCCTGAGCTTTTTGGATCTGATCCAGGAAGGCAATACCGGCCTGATGCGGGCGGTGGACAAGTACGAATACCGCCGTGGCTTCAAGTTCTCGACCTACGCGACCTGGTGGATCCGCCAGGCGATCACGCGGGCCATTGCCGATCAGGCCCGCACGATCCGCATCCCGGTGCACATGATCGACGTTCTCTCGAAGCTGCGAACCACCGCCAAGAAACTGCTCCATGAACTCGGCCGCGAGCCGACATCGGAGGAGATCGCGCAGGCCGCAGGCGTGCCGATGGAGGAGGCGCGGCGGGTGCTCGATATGGGTCGGCAGCCGATGAGCCTTGACCGGCCCGTAGGCGAGAGTGAGGACGCCAGCTTCAGCGAATTCGTGGAAGACGTCAGCACGGTCAGCCCGACCCATTCCGCCACGCACGGTCTGCTCAAGGATCGACTCGAGTCGCTCTTGAAGACACTCACTTACCGCGAACGGGAGATCATCCGTCTCCGGTACGGCCTCACCGATGGCTACACCTACACGCTGGAAGAGGTGGGGCGAATCTTCCGGGTGACCCGGGAGCGTGTCCGGCAGATCGAGGCCAAGGCTGTCAAGAAGCTGCAGCACCCGGTCCGTTCGAAACAGCTCGAGACGTTCATGGAGGCGATGCCTGGCTGATCGCCGGCTGCGTGAACCTTTGATTCCCGCCACGCCGGGCCGGCCCAACGGGTCGTGCCCGGCGTGAATTCGGGCCGGCTGCGAGAGTAGCCGGCCCGGTGTTTTCCAGGCTGCGATCTGATAAGCTCGGGGTCGGGAACAGTGCCCCGACCGAACCGAAAGCAATTCATGTCCACTGCCGTCATCAGCGACATCATGCGGACCCTGCACCGCATCCACACGCAGCTTTCCGACCTCCGCGGTCGGATCGCTGCCGGCCCCCGACAGATTGCAGCGTACACCGCCCAGGTCGACGCGGCCGACGCGGGGCGGACGGGCGTGCAAGAGGACGTCAAGAAGGCCAAGATGGCGGCCGACCAAAAGCAACTGCAACTTAAGTCCGCCGAGTCGAAAATCCACGACCTCGACGGCAAGCTCAACGCCTGCAAGACCAATCGCGAATACCAGACGCTCACCGAGCAGATCGCAGCTGATCGGATGGCCGCGAAGGTGCTCGAAGACGAAATTCTCGAGTCGCTCGAGCGGATCGACACGGTCAAGAAGACGCTGCCCGCCGCAGAGGCCGCCGTGGAGGCCGCCCGCAAGGTGCTCGGCGAGACAAAGACCCGTGTCGCCGCCGAAGCATCCCAGCTCGACAGCGAGGTGCAGCGACTCCTCCGCGAACTCGAGACGACCGAGCGAGAACTCCCCACCGACATCCGCGACCTCTACGACCGCGCCGTCAAGAACAAGGGCGAGGAAGGGCTGGCACCGCTCGATGGCGAGAGTTGCGGAGGCTGCTTCCGCCAGATTACGGGCAACATGTATTCTGAACTGCTCGTGGGCAAGGTAGTGATGTGCCGTAGCTGCGGCCGGCTGCTCTACCTGCCCGAGAAGACATCGTCGGGCTGATCCGGCGTCTTCCTGTCCGTGTGTTCTTGCAGGGGTGTTCTTACAGGGGTGTTTGTTTCCTGGGTATTCCTTCCGAGCCACGGCTCGGTGATGCCCATTCTCATCATCACGATCTCCGATTTTTTTCAGGAAGTACCTCATGTCCTCCGACCGCATTCCGATGACCCGCGCCGGCTACGACAAGCTCAAGGCGGAAGCTGACCAGTTGGAAACCGTGGAAATGCCGAAGTTGGCCCAGAGGGTGGCCGCGGCTCGGAGCGAGGGTGATCTCAGTGAGAACGCCGAATACCACGGGGCACGGGAAAGCCAGGGAATGATGCAGGCCAAAATCAACGTCCTCCGCGACAAGCTCGCGCGGGCGGTGATCGTGGAACGGGCGAAGGAAGCAGGCGACGAGGTCGTGTTCGGGGCCACTGTGGTGGTGAAGGACCTCAAGTTCGGTGACGAGGAGATCTTCGTGCTCGTCGGCGCTGGCGAAGAGGATTACGACGCTGGCCGGATCAACGTGGCCAGCCCGTTGGCGCAGGGCCTGCTGGGTCGCAAGGTGGGCGAGAAGGTTTCCATCGACGTGCCCGCCGGCACCATGAAGTTTGAAATCCGAGCAGTCCGGTTCGACGACTAGCCGCCAGGGATGGGTAAGAAGCCCGTCTGGCCGTAGAGCCAAACCGATGCCAAGCCTCGAGTCGCTCCACTTCACCAATCGCTTCACGCGTGAACTGCCCGGCGACACCGAGCGGGAGAATCGTCGCCGGCAGGTGCGCCAAGCCTGCTGGTCGGGCGTGACCCCCACACCCGTTGCCGCGCCCAGGCTCGTGGCCCATGCCCGTGAGGTGGCCGAACTCCTCGACATCGAATTGACGACCGACAACGAGCAGGCGTTCGCGGACGTGTTCGGTGGCAACCGGCTGCTGCCGGGCATGGAGCCGTTTGCGATGTGCTACGGCGGCCATCAGTTCGGCAACTGGGCAGGCCAATTGGGCGATGGTCGGGCCATCAATCTGGGCGAGGTGATCAACAGCCGCGGCGAGCACTGGACGCTCCAACTCAAGGGTGCAGGCCCCACGCCCTACTCCCGCACCGCCGACGGTCTCGCCGTGATGCGGTCATCGGTCCGTGAATTTCTCTGCAGCGAAGCTATGCACCATCTGGGAGTGCCCACCACGCGGGCGCTATGCCTCGTCGCCACCGGAGAGCAGGTGGTCCGCGACATGTTCTACAACGGCAACCCGGGGGCAGAACCGGGCGCCGTGGTCTGTCGTGTGGCGCCCTCGTTCACCCGGTTTGGAAATTTTCAGATCTTTGCGGCCCGGCAGGAAATCGATCAGCTTCGACAGTTGGTCGACTTCACCGTCCGGACCGACTTTTCCCACCTGCTCCCACCTTCGGGCCCGCCTACGGCCGACACCTATGCGGCGATGTTCGACGAGGTCTGCCGGCGAACCGCCGCCATGATTGTCCACTGGATGCGGGTGGGGTTCGTCCATGGCGTGATGAACACCGACAACATGTCGATCCTGGGACTGACGATCGACTACGGACCCTACGGCTGGCTCGAGAACGTCGATCCCGACTGGACGCCCAACACGACCGATGCCCAGGGCCGGCGCTACTGTTTCATCGCCCAGCCGCAAATCGGCCACTGGAATCTCCTCCAACTTGCCAATGCACTGATGCCGGTCGTGGGTGATGCCAAGCCGCTGGAGGCAGGACTGAACGCCTACGCCCGCAACTTCCAGGAGGGCTATCGTCGGATGATGGCCGACAAACTCGGAATCAGCCTGATGACCACTGATGTCGACGATGCTCTCGTCGACGATCTCTGGCCGATCCTGGCCGCCGCTGACATCGACATGACGCTCTTCTTCCGTGATCTGGCAACGATCGAAGCGGGCGACGATGGCACGGGGGATCCTGCCCGCCTTCTCACGGCAGTGTCTGCCAGCTTCTACGACACTGAAGCCGGGTTGGTAGTCGACCGGGCTCCTCTGAACGCCTGGCTTGCTCGCTATCAGGTCCGCGTCAGCGCGGAAGCACCTCCTGACAGCATCCGCCGGGATCGGATGAATGCCGTTAATCCGCTCTATGTGCCGCGAAACTATTTGGCCCAACTGGCGATCGACAAGGCCGAGGCGGGCGACTTTTCTCGGGTTCGGGAGATGCTGGACGTCTTGAGGCGGCCCTACACCGCGCAGCCCGGTCGCGAGGAATACGCCGGCAAACGGCCCGAATGGGCCCGTCACCGTGCCGGCTGCTCGATGCTGTCATGCAGTTCGTGAAAATGCCCCGGGGGAGCGAGGAGCGACGCCGTGCAACCTTTCACCGACATCGCCATCCGCACGATAGCAGTCCTTGACAGAGGCGAACCCTATCGTGGACAGGTGTTTCACGATGGCCACCTCTGGGAAGGCCACAGTACCGGCGGTGTCGCCTCCTACCGACTCGATGTCCACACCGCTGACGGCACGCAGATCCTGGCCACGGCCCACGTGCCACACACGCAGGAGTTTCTCTATCCGTTCGGCCCCAAAACCATCCTGAGCGTGGGCAAGCATTACACGCACCGCTGGGGCTGGCTGACCTACCACTCCATCGCGCGGTTCCAACACGGACGGCTGCGGGTGAAGACCAAGGCCATGCCGATGGCATTGCAAGTCGAGCAATTTGGCGGCGACTCGGGTCGCATGTACTTCAACGAGACTGGTTCCCGGAAGGTGTTTCGCTGGACCCGCTGGGGCGCCCGCCCCCTGTCTCCTGATATTCATTTCCCCGGCGTCATCCTGCCGTTCGAGAAGTTCGTCTTCGTGCTGGAGCGCAACCGGCTCAGAGCAGGGGCCGAGAATGTCGCCAAAATTGATCTCACCAGCCAGCGGATCGAGAGGACCTTCCGGCAGCCACGCAACAAGCTATCGACACTGATCAATCTGCACGGATACCCATGGCTCGCCGCAGTCGAAAGCTGGGCCGACCAGGTATTGCTCATCGACAAGGAGCACAACACGCTGGCCGCCACGCTCCCGACGCCTGGCACCCCCATCGACGCGGCCCAGTTCGGCACGTACCTGCTGGTCATCAGCCGGGATCCCAAGCGGCTGCGATTCTTCGATCTCGCTCTCTCTGGCACGCCCGAGATCGCGGCGTGGGATCTCTCAGCTCTCGGCGACGACTTCTGCAACATCACGACGATGCATGTCGATCAACAGAGTGGAAACGTATTCCTACGCTCGCCATTCCATCCGCTGATCGACGGTAACACGCCTGCCGTAAAGATGGTGATGCCGCTTCGCTCGCGAGGCTAGAGAGTCCGGATCGGGAAGGCGGCGTTTCTTGCGGCCCACTGCCCATCACCTTTCACCCCGTGCCATCACCCCCGGCTCCAACCCGGTCGCGGCTGTGGGTGCACCTTCGGTGACGCGCCCGCGGAGAGCGCGGCCAGTCGTGCCCGCGTCGCCTCGACGGCCGGGCCCGTGAGATGCTCGATGGCAAGGTCGAATCGCACGCTCGCGTTCGGTGCCAATGGCACCACCCGCCCCTGCGATTCCTCGTAGGAGCGTGGATTCGGGAAATTGGTGCCGGGCTCCAACCCCGTCACGTAGCCATCGGCGAGTCCGCCCTGGTTCTTCCAGAGCGTGAAACAGGGGAGCGTGTCGGTCTGCCACGACACGCAGGCGGCATGCCGCCCCTCCGGGGCCACGAGCATCGCCGAGGCGATCCCCTTCGCGTCGGGCCGGTGCCGCATGAAATGGCACTCCTCGCCGCGGCCGGCCCGAGGCGTGTCGAAACGATTCCAACTGCCAACATCGCCTGTCGCCGCTTGATCGCGGGGCGCCAGTTCCTCGACCGCCGCCACGAGTTCTGCTCCGGGCCCGAGGTGCGGCGGTCCAAAGTTGATGTGATAGAGCATCTGCATCGTGGCTGGCCTGTCGGAAATGTTCTTCACCGTGTCGGTCCACGACACCCGCTGGCGGTCGGCATGCAACGTGAGCGCGGTCGTCATTCGCAGGGCGTGAAAGTGAAACCGCGTCTCGTCGACAGCGCCTGTGAGCGTGATCGTGCCGGTAGCGCTATCCAGCGTCACGTCGAGATGGTGGGCGGGCAGATTGGCAATCCGGCCATGCAGCGGGTGCTGCAGGCGGCCTGCCTCGTCAAAATCGGGGGCGCCGTTGCTCACAAGACCGCAGCGGGCGACGAGTTCGTCAAAACCGTCAAGCCAGCCGAGCCCTGACGGCTCCACCATCGGCACGAATCGCGGATGCACCGGGCCATGCACGGGCGACTGCCAGCCAAGTTCGAATTCCCCCGCCATGATCTTCCAGATGCCGAGACCGCGATCGGGAAGCACGAACACTTTTGTAGACCCTGCGACGAGTTCCACCAGAAGCACCCCGTCCCGGCGGCCACCGGCGAGCCTGCGAGAGCGGACGGAAAGCGGACCAATGGACACGTCGACCTTGTCGGCGCCGGAAAACGACGTTCCGCGGTGTGACGTGATCAGCTGCAGCGTCTGTGACGACATGACATGGGCTCCTGGTGGGCGGACTCGATCGCCAGCGAAGCATCCTACCGCGCCATCAGCGTCGGCGAGTCGTCCGGCAACCAGAGACGTCACCGATTCAACACGCCTCGATCCCCTCCCAGAGGGCCGAACCGACCCGCACGAGCGTCGCCCCCTCGAGAATCGCCTCGACGAAATCACCGCTCATCCCCATCGACAGTTCTGGCAGACCGGTCGCGGTCGGCATGCAGCCCGTCAACTTTTCGCGAAGTCCGCGGAGCCTGGCAAACTGCCGCCGCGCCACCGAACCCGTGGCATCCTCGTCCGGGGCGGCCGCCATGCCCATCAGGCCGAGGATCCGCACGTGTGGCATGCCCGCAGCCGCTTCAAGCAAGGCCGCCGCATCTGCCTCCATCACGCCCGTGCGGCCTGGATCGCCCGCGACGTTCACCTCGATCAGGGCGTTGCAGAAAATCC
>Ga0136644_10000587_pt1 | contig 29186 bp, 30 predicted proteins | sample C_130820_EF_Meta_FD_94780 | JGI IMG/M metagenome (GOLD analysis project Ga0136644, IMG submission 94780) | Freshwater microbial communities from Lake Croche, Canada to study carbon cycling - C_130820_EF_MetaG (v2) (version 2) | ecosystem: Environmental > Aquatic > Freshwater > Lake | place...
AGCACCGAGACCGCAAGGATGGCCACGATCTGCCCCGTGCTGATGCCCAGGATCGAACCGAAGAGCGCGTTGTCGAAGGACGGACCACTGGTGCCGAACTTGGCGAAGAGCGCGACGCCGAGGGCAAACGATGCCGTGGAGATCACGCCGATGGCCGCATCGGCGCCCAGTCGACTGCGCTTGGCGACCTGCGTGATCGCGAGAGCCGACACGATGCCCCACAGACCCGCACCCACGACATAGAACTGAGCTGCAAACAACTGCGATGCGGCGAACCCGCCAAAGATCGAATGCGAAAGACCGTGGCCCAGGTACGACATGCCGCGCAGGACGACGTACACGCCGATGAGTCCCAGCAGTGCACCGGAAATGGTGGCGACGAGCAGGCCCTTCTGGAAGAAGGCGTACGCAAGCGGATCGGTGAGAGTGGCCAGCACGTCAGATCCTTCCGCCATGGCTCGGGGCTTCGTCGACGACCACGCGCATGCCCAGATGTTCGAGAACTTCCATGCGTGCGCCGAATGTCTTCTCCAGAACATCCGGGGTGATGACTTCTGCAGGTGACCCCGAGGCGATGACACCGTGATTGACACACACCAGGTGCGGCAGATGCGCCGCCATGCCGTTGAGGTCGTGAGTCGTGAGAACGATCGCGACGCCGTCCTCGTGCAGGTCCGCAAGCAGGTGGAGTACGTCGTGACGCGTCGAGACATCGACGCCGCTGGTGGGTTCGTCCATGAGCATGAGCTGCGGCCGTCGAATCAGGGCGCGGGCCAGGAACATGCGCTGCTGCTGCCCGCCGGAGAGTTCGCGAATGTGGCGCTGCGCTAGATCGCCGATGCCCAGTCGCTCCAGCACCGCGGCAGCTTCAGCCTTCTCGGACTTCGCGGCCCAGGGCAGGCGCCGGCCGGTGCGCGACATCAACACGCACTCTTCAACGGTGACCGGAAAGTTCCAGTTAACGGTCTCCAACTGCGGCACGTAGGCGATGCGCAGTCCGGGACGACGACGCACCGTGCCCGCCATGGGTTTGAGGGTGGACAGCAAAAGCCGGAGAAGAGTTGTCTTGCCGGCACCCGACGGACCAACGATGCCGGTGAACTGGTCTTCGTGGACGTGGAAGTGCACATGGTGCAGCACCACGTTTCGTCCGTAGCCCGCATCGACGCCGTCGAGGCGGATGAGTTCGGGGCCAACTCCCGTACCGGTCACTGCGGGTACACGGCTTTGTCGGGCACGCTCGATGTCACGTTGACAGCCTCGAGATTTGTCGTGGTTCCGCCGAGGCCCTTGACCATGGTGATGTAGTCGTACTTCATCAGGCCCAGCCACGAGTGATCGGCGTCGCCGGGGGCACCCGGCAGGTCGTCATCGCGCAGTGAGTTCTCGTAGTGAGCGCCGGTGGCTCGGCCAATCTCCTCGAGCACCGCCGACGGGAAGACTTCACTGCCGAAGATTGTGGGGACCTGCTGTGCCTTGACCTGATCGATGAGCGCAGCGACCTCGGATGGTGTGGGGTCAGAGAAGTTCTTGGGCTGCACAGCCCCGATGACGTCCCAGCCGAAGTCCTTGGCGAAGTACGCGTAGGCATCGTGGTACGTCAGCAATTTCTTATTGCCCGTGGGGATGGTGGCCTGGTCCTTGCGCAAAGCGTCTGCGAGCGCGGTCGCTTGAGCCGCGAAGGTGTCGTAATTGGCCGCGTAGGTCGCCGCATTGGCCGGGTCGACCTTGCTCAACGAGTCACGAATGACCGCCGCGTACTTGATGGCATACAGCGGGTCGGTCCACAGGTGGGGGTTGGGTTTGCCCTCTTCCTTGGGGAAGGAGAAGTCGTAGATGTAGTCCGACTCCGGCAGCACCGTGGTGCCGATCTCAACGATGGGGGTGGCCTCCTGCTTGTTGGCCTTAGCGAGCTCAACCGTGGGGTCCTCGAGCTTGAGCCCGTTGACGAAGATGATGTTGGCCTTGCTCAGCAGCTCGGCCACCTGCGGTGCGGGCTCATAGGTGTGGCTGTTGGTGCCCTCCGGAACGATGCCCTCGACCTGCGCCTTGTCGCCCGCGATCTGGGCGGCGATCGAGGTGATGGGCGAAACGGTGGTGGCAATGAGGAGGGTCCCGGGGGCCGAGGGGACAGACGAGCCAGACGAGCCAGACGTACCCGAAGAGCAAGCGCCGAGGACGAACGCGGCGCCCAGGCACAACGCCACGACGGGCAGGGTTCGCTGACGTCGGAACATGATCCGATCTTATGAAGAAAGTTCTGCTGTTGCAAAAGACTCGCAATAAGGGATCCCACGGCCGCCCCGAGGGGCTGGTTAGCATCCGCGCATGCGACTGGCCGCCGGCGATCGAGCCCCCTCGTTTTCACTGCCCGACGCAGCCGGTGAGAAAGTCCGGCTGCAGGACCTGCGCGGCCAACGCGTCCTTCTATATGCCTACCCCGCAGCCCTCACGCCCGGCTGCACGACACAGGCGTGCGACTTCAGGGATCGCCTGGCGTCCTTTGAAGGCATCACCGTCCTCGGCATGTCCCCCGATGAGCCCGACACCCTCGCGCGCTTTCGCGACCACGAAGCTCTGCCGTTCACGCTGCTGTCCGATCCCCGCCATACGGTGCTGGAGAAGTACGGGGCGTGGGGCGAAAAGCAGAACTACGGCAAGACCTACCTCGGAGTGATCCGTTCAACCTTCGTCATCTCGCCCCAAGGACTCATCGAGCACGCCTTCTACAACGTCAAGGCCACCGGGCACGTCGCCAAGCTCATCCGCGACCTGAAACTGTCGTAGCGTCGACGCCTACACTTTGGGCACCACGCGGAAGTGGTGGAATCGCAGACACGCCAGGTTTAGGTCCTGGTGCCTTCGGGCGTGCGGGTTCAAGTCCCGCCTTCCGCACTCGTCAGGCAAGCAGTTCAGCAAGTACTGGCACCAGCGCCGCCATCGCCTGTCCGCGATGGCTCAATGCGTCTTTACGCTCGGCCGGAATCTCAGCGAACGTCTGGTCAAGGCCAAGCGGCACGAAAATTGGGTCATAACCAAACCCACCCGTGCCTCGCGGCTCGCGGATGATCTCGCCCTCGACCATTCCTTCGACGAAGCGCTCGGTGCCATCTGGCAGCGCCACCGCGGCCGCGCATCGGAACGCCCCGCCTCGTTTGCGGTCCGGCACGTCCGACAACTGCGCGAGCACCAGCTGCAGGTTCGCAGCATCATCACCGTGCTGCCCAGCCCAACGCGCAGACAAAATGCCGGGCATGCCGTTGAGCGCATCGACGCACAATCCCGAATCGTCGGCCACCGCTGGGAGACCGGTGAACGCACACGTCGCGCGCGCTTTCAGCAGCGCGTTGCCGGCAAACGTCGATTCCGTCTCGGCCACATCGGGCAGGTCGGGGAACGCATCGGTGCCGACCAGCTCGATGTCCAAACCAGCCGCCGCGAGCAGTCGCTCCATCTCCGCGAGCTTGCCCGCATTGCGCGTGGCAAGTACGACACGGGTAGTCACAGTGGCTGCGCCAGTGCCTGAATCTGCAAGGCGGTGAGAGTGGAGCACCCGGCCGCAGCAAGGTCGAGCAGTTCGTTGAGCAGTGCGCGATCAAAAGCCTCGCCCTCAGCCGTGCCTTGCACTTCTACGAAGTGCCCGTTGCCGGTCATCACGACGTTCATGTCGGTGTCGGCACGCACGTCGTCGTCATAGTGCAGATCAAGCCGCGGCTGGCCGTCGATGATGCCGACGCTGACCGCCGCGACCGAGTCCTTCAGCGGGTCACCCTTCACATGTCCCTGGCCGCGGGCCCAGGTGAGCGAGTCGACCAGTGCAACGTAGGCGCCGGTGATCGCCGCCGTGCGCGTGCCGCCGTCGGCCTGCAGCACGTCGCAGTCGATAAGGATGCTGTTCTCACCCAGAGCCTTCATGTCGACCACCGCGCGCAGGCTGCGCCCGATGAGGCGCGAGATCTCCTGCGTGCGGCCACCGAGCTTGCCCTTGACGGACTCGCGGTCGTTGCGGGTCGTGGTGGCGCGCGGCAGCATCGAGTACTCCGCCGTGACCCACCCCTTGCCCGAGTCCTTCAACCAGCGCGGGACCCCCGGCGAAAACGACGCCGTGCACAGCACCTTGGTGCGGCCAAACGACACGAGTGCCGAACCCTCCGCATGCTCGGACCACGCGCGCTCGAAGGTCACGGGCCGCAGCTCGTCGTGGGTGCGGCCATCGGATCGGGTCTTGCCAGCATCGGTCATGGCGCGACCCTATCCGCGGACCGACGCCGCTCGGGCGGCTGCATCTGGCCGCCTAGCCCAGTGGTTGTGCTTGCACGCGGCCGATCTCGGGCCCGAGGAACCGTCGGCCGAGGCGCTGGAAATCAGCAGGGTCGCCGGTCACCATGAATCGGTGCTCGGGCTCGGGCAGGTCGTCCGGACGCAGCAGATCGCGGGCCGCCAGTGTGCGGTAGACGTCGGTTGCCGTTTCCTCAGCGCTGGACACCAGCGTCACCTGCTCCCCCATCACATAGGAGATGACGCCGGTCAGCAGTGGGTAGTGGGTGCAGCCCAGGACGACGGTGTCGACGCCCGCCTCGCGCAGCGGATCGAGGTATTCGTGCGCGACCGCGATGAGCTCGGCGCCACCGGTCACACCCGCCTCCACGAACTCCACGAATCGCGGACATGCCACCGACATGAGCTCCACCTGCGGGGCTGCCGCGAACGCGTCGTCGTACGCACCCGAGGTGACCGTGGCGGCGGTGCCGATCACGCCAACCCGGCCGGAGCGGGTCACGGCAACCGCACGGCGGGTGGCCGGGTGCACGACCTCGATAACCGGCACGTCGTATCGTTCCCGCGCATCTCGCAGCGTGGCGGCGCTGGCGGAATTGCACGCAATGACCAAGGCCTTCACGCCTTCCGCGACGAGCGCGTCCATGATTTCGAGCGAGAACGCACGCACCTCCGCAAGCGGGCGCGGGCCGTAGGGTCCGCGGGCCGTGTCGCCGACATAACGCAGGGGCTCATGAGGCAACTGGTCAAGCACCGCACGCGCCACGGTGAGCCCGCCGACCCCGGAGTCGAAGATTCCGATTGGCGCGTCGCTCATGACCGGTCAGCCTAGGCCCGTCGCTAGGCTCTCCCCATGACTAGACCTGCATCCGTGACCGTTGTCGCCGTTCTCATCCTCGCGGCGGCCATCGCCGACCTCATCCTGGGCTTTGCCCTGTTCTTCTCCTCGTTCGGGGACAACCCCACCCTGACCGACATCGCCGGGCAGACTCACACGATCCCGACGTTCTACCTGATCATCAACGCGATCCTGTCTGTGCTCATGGGCCTGATCTACTTCTGGCTAGCCCGCATCACGCTGGCCGGTTCGGCTACGGCCTTGGGGCTGATCACGATCCTCGCGATCATCAACATCGTCTTCGGCCTGTTCCGTCTGCCCTACGGCTGGATCCCGTTGGCTCTCAACGTCCTGGTCCTGATCCTGGTCAGCACCAAGTCCGCACGTTCTTGGTTCACCCAGACCGCCTAATCCATCCGCAGAGGCCAGGCCTCCCCGACAGGGGGGTCCTGGCCTCGTGTTTTTCCGGTTCACTGCCCGCGCGAGCGACTGACAAATGTCGCAAATCGGAAACTTTTGACGCCATTACAGTGAATCGACTTGTGCAAGGCGCCTCATAGGAGGAATCTTCGCTCCGGCTGAGGGTGGAAGAACCACGTCGGCCATGTGTGCCGACACCCCGCCGGCACTTGGAGGAGGACAACGACAGTGCTCAGCCTTACTTTCTCGCAGTTCCAAACCGTTTATAACGTTCTATCGCTCGCCCTTGCCGCAATGCTGGCCACCCTGGTCTTCCTGCTGGCCGTTCAACCTCGAGTTCTGCCCCGCTACCGCCAGGCAATCGTCGTGTCGGCGATGGTCTGCCTCGTGGCCGCGTACCACTACTTCCGCATCTTCAACTCCTTCACCGAGGCGTACGTCGCCCAGGGCGCAGGCTCGCCGGCCACGGCTGCCAATGCCATGTCCTACGCACTGGTCAACGGCACCGGGTTCAACGAGGGCTACCGCTACGTCGACTGGCTGATCACGGTCCCGCTGCTGCTGTTCGAAACGATCGCAGTGCTCGCCCTTGCTCCCGCCGTGCGTCGCGGACTGATGATGAAGCTCATCCCGGCCGCAGCCCTGATGATCATCCTCGGTTACCCCGGCGAGATCTCGTCCGACAACATGACCCGCGGTATCTGGGGCGCGCTGTCGACCATTCCGTTCATCTACATCCTGTACGTCCTGTGGGTGGAGCTGAGCAAGGCCATGAAGACCCAGCCGGAGCAGGTTCGCAAGGACCTCAACGGACTGCGCCTTCTGCTGCTGGCCACGTGGGGCGTCTACCCCATCGCCTACCTGATGCCCCAGTTGGGCTTCGACGGTGCGGATTCCTTCGTGTACCGCCAGGTTGGCTACTCGATCGCCGACGTGTTGGCGAAGTGCCTCTTCGGTCTGATCATCTACAAGATCGCCCGCGAGAAGAGCTTCAACGACGACAAGGCGTTCGCAGAGCAGGAGATCAAGGAAGCACCCTCCTCCATGCATGCATAGTTCGACGAAGAAGAGGGGCGGCCGCTCAGCGGTCGCCCCTCTTCTCTATTCGGGCACCAATTGCTGAAGCAGAGAATCCTGCAGATACGTCAGCCAGTCATAGATCTGAGCCATGGCAAATCGGGGATCGCCCTCATTCATCTGGTCGAATTCGTCGCGACTGTCGTCGGTGATGCCCAGTCGCGTGCCAATGGTCAGACGCGCGTCATTGAAGAACCCCAGCCATGCAAGCACGAGTGCATCGGGAACCTGAAGAGCGCCCGTAGTCGCGAGTGACGTGCAGTCGATGACGGCCTGGGCGTTGCGCACCTTGCCCTCGCGCAGATCGCGCTCAGTGAATCGGCGAAACTCCTGGGCGGCGTCCTCGTCATCCGTGAACGCGTCCGGAAAAAGTCGGGCCACCGCCGGGTCTTCGCTGCGGCGAGCATCCATGTCGATGCCCACCATCGCGACCAGCGGATCTTGATCCGCGGGCGCGGCCGGAGGTGCCACCAGTTCGATGACTTGTTGGGCTATTGACTGCAGCAGGCGGCGCTCGTCCTGATCAATATGCACGACCAGACCCTTGCGTGTCCGCTCGAATCCGTAGGCGCGGCCCACTAGTCGTCCTTCTGCATCGTGGCCCACAGACCATAGGAGTGCATCGCGTTGACGTCGCGCTCCATTTCCTCGCGACTGCCCGACGACACCACGGCACGGCCCTTCTGGTGCACGTCAAGCATGAGCAGTTCGGCCTTCTCGCGGCTGTACTTGAAGTACGTCAAGAACACGTAGGTGACGTAGGACATGAGATTGATGGGGTCATTCCACACGAGGCAGATCCACGGGCGATCGACGTCCTCGTCAAGTTCGCGCGCATCGTCCGGCGCCTCGATCTCTACTGGCGCTACCGACATGACTGAATCCTGCCATCGTCCATTCTGCGATGGAGTGCGCTATTTGACCCGCACCTGGAATTCGGCACTAGCGCCCGTGAGGATGGGGCCGCGCTGCAGAGCGATGGCACGCATCGTGTACGTCCCCTTGGTCGTGGGCGCGGTGGCGACGAGCTTGACGACGCCCTGCGCATCAGCCTTGCCGCGGCCCTTCTTGACGTTGGCCCAGGTGCCGTCCGGCTTCTTGATCTGGAGCACGACCGGCTGGCCCACCGATGCGGGCTGTGCCACCACGCGAACCTTGAGAGCCCCACCCTTGGCGACGACGCCGGCCTTAGGCGTGGCCGTGACCTTGGCGAGCACCTGAGTGGTGAACGGAGCACTCGAGCCCTCGCTGCGGCCGGCGGCCCCCGGCACGTTGACCAGCCAGTCGCCGGTCGCCGTGGGTGTCACCTGGAAGGCGACGGTTCCATCGGCGTTGGTCGTCACCGTCTGGATATCGGTCCAGGCTTGGGCACCCTGCGGGCGGAAGCGGGCGGTGGCCGGGGCGCCTGCAAGCGGTCCGGCAGGGGTGGTCACGGTCGCAGTTATCGCGACCGGGTCGCCGAAGGTCGTCGCCGGAGCACCGATCGCGACGACCGTGGACGGCGCCGGATTCAGCGACACCGCGTAGCCGCGCAGAGCACCCCACTGGGCAGGATCTTCGCCACCGATCGTCCAGAAGGCCGCGCCGCCAAGGCCGAACTCCCCCACCAGACCCGTGCGCACCGTGACGGCCTGCGGGCTGCCGAACCACATGATGCGTGTCGCCGTGCAGACCTGCTGCGCGCCTGCCCCGTCGGTCCAGGTCACGTTCTTGGGGTAGGTGACCGTGCTCTCCTGCGAAGCCGCATCGAAAACGATTTTGTCGGGTGTGATCCCCGCGGCCGCCAGCACACCGGCCACATCAGAGCCCGCGACTGAGCTTGGCGACGTGAGGGACGCGTAGGCCGCTGATCCGCTCTTAGGACACGTGCCGGAGAGCTGGTACCTGCCCGCTGCATCCTTCGCCGTCCACGTACGTCCATAGGTCGGCACGCCGAGCCAGACCTTGCTCGCCGGCATCACCGAGGTGGCGTACTGAGTGATCGCTCTGCCCCAGCCGATCGGCGCGATGGGTCCAGGAGTACTGACGTGGTAGTCGTAGGCCATGATCCGCACCCGATCGACTACCTGTCCGATGGCCCCGATGTTGTAAACCCAGTACCCCGCCTGCGGACCACACACAGAGTTCTGGCCACATGGGGGCGGGATGGTGACCGAGAGTTGCTTTCCTTGCGCGTGCAGAGCGGCCGCAAGATCGGTGACGAACTGCGTCCAGTTGGGCTGCGTGGCTGCCCACGACGCGTTGCCATCGGTGAACGCGAAAACTTCGTAGTCGAGATCGATGCCGTCGTACCCATTGGCATTCACCAGCGCGACGATGTCGGCAACGTGCTGCGCTCGCAGCGTTGGGTCGGCAAGCGCGGCCGCCATGGTGCCCTTGCCCGAACCGTCTGCGATCGACGGCAGCACAGGTATCCCCGCACCCTTGAGCTGACCGACCGTCCAGGCCGCATTGGCGGCAGCGTTGCCGAAGTTGCCATTGAATCCCACCTGAACGCCACCGCCGGCGCGCTTGGTGACCGAGAACCAGAATGGGGAAACATCGGTCAGCAGGTCCGCATTGCCTGTCGCGACCGCCACCCCCTGCGGCTTTGCCGAGGAGGTCAGCCAGTAGGGCAACCAGCCGGAAATGATGCGCTTGGGTGCCGGGCCATCGGCGCGGGCGGGCGAAGAGGCGACCCCGAGGACGAGCACCGCGGCCAGGGCGGCCAATACCCCAGCGAGGGCTCGGGGACGGGTACGCAGCATGGGGCATCCTTGATCGCGGGAGGGGGTTCGACCATTGTGCGTCACGCCAGGGGGTACCCGGTGCACCGACCCGGGTGACCCCTGTCGCACCATGGTCACCATGCGTCACCGGAACAGGGCCCTGATCGCTCGCCCCCTCGTGGGAACTGTGTTGGCCGGCCTCGTTGCCGGGCTGCTCATGGTCGCGGCTCCGTCCGCGGTGGCTGCGGACGGTCCGCTGAATCCCCTGAATCCCCTCATCGCTCAGCGCCTGCACAATCCCCGACTCGGCACGGATGTGGCTCTGGTCGTGATCGATGCGGCCAGCGGGTCCGTCCTGGCCTCGCACAAGGCCAACGCTATGCAGCTTCCCGCCTCCAACATGAAACTCGTGACCGCCGTCGACGCACTCACCGCTCTGGGAGCAGACACGAAGTTCACGACCCGGGTGCGCGCCGGCGCAACACCGGCCGACGTCATCCTGCAGGGTGGCGGAGACCCGCTGATGTCGAATGTCGACCTCAAGGACCTTGCTGCACAAACGGCGAAGCAACTGACCGGTGCGATTGCCCCCGGCCAGTCGGTCGTGGTGCACGTGGACGACACGCTGTTTGCCCCGGCAAGCGATGGACCCGGATGGACTGCCGGTTATGTGCCATTCGTAGTGGCATCCGTCAGCGCCCTCGCGCGCATCAATGACTACAAGTCGAACCCTGCTGCGCTCGCAGCCAAGGCCTTTGCCGATGACCTGACCGCACTGGGCATCGCCAGCACTGTGGGTGCACCCGTGAAGGCCGAAGATGCGGCCGCGACGTTGGCCCAAAGCGCCGGTCACACGGTGACCCAAGCCGTCGCTCGCATGCTCAGCGTGTCGGAGAACAACATCGCCGAGGTGCTCTTTCGCCACGTCGCGCACGCCCTGGGTCAGCCCACGACGTGGGACGGTGGTCGGGCAGCGGCCATGCACGTCATCTCTGGACTTGGCCTGACGACGGACGGTGTCGTGCTTGCCGATGGCAGTGGCGTCTCGCGTGAAGACCGACTCAGTCCTACGTTTCTCGCCCAGTTGGTGCGATATGTACGCGTCACCAACCCGGCACCGTACGCATCGATGTTCGCCGACGGCGCGATGCCACTGTCCGGACAGACAGGCACACTGGCCGCCCACTACGGGCGTTATACGACCAAGCACTCCAGTTGCGCAGCAGGAGCCATCCGCGCCAAGACCGGAACGTTGTTCGACACGATCGGACTGTCGGGTATCGCGCAGTCCACGAACGGTGAACGGATTTTCTCGATCCTGGTCAACAATCGACCGCAGCGATTCCCTGAACTCGCCACACGTCAAGCCGTTGACGGACTTGCGGCGACCATCACCGGTTGCTGGGGGGCTAAGCCCGCACGGTAGGGCCGCTCGCGGCCGTCCCACTCATCGAAGTGCGCGTGAGATCTCGCCAGCGGCTCGGGCCACGCGCGGCCCCACTTCGGCTTCGTTCAGCTCGCGCAGAGCCAGCACGCCGACACTGGCCTCCAACCCCGGAACGCCCAACACGGGTACGGCGATACCGAAGGCGCCCTGTGAGCCGTCGTTGGACACCACCCATGCCGGATCCAGCGGCCGGCCAGCCGCAGTGCGCGCCGCGAGAATCGCACGGCCACCCGCGCCGACCTCCAAGGGGTGTCGCAATCCCGAGCGGTAGGCCACATGCACATCCGAGCGCGCGGGTTCCACGACAACCGCAGCCAAGGCTTCCTGACCGTCGACGATGGTGAGCACCGCGGTCGCGCCGACCGCCTCCGCCAGCAGCCGCAGGGCAGGGAGGGCGGTGTCGCGTACGACCGGCTGGACCTGGCGACCCATGGCGAGCAGCCCCAGACCCAACCGACAGCGTCCGTCGGGCCCACGGCGAATCAAGGCGTGATGCTCCAGGGTCACCACGAGGCGGTAGACCACCGTGCGCCCAATGCCGAGGGCTGCGGCGAGCTCGGAGACGGTGAGCCCATCAGGGGCTTCTGCCACCACCTCGAGCACCCGCAGCCCTCGGTCAAGCGTTTGCGACGTCTCTGCAGCCATGGCGGATCCGTCGCAGTTCTACGTGGGTGTCGACTATGCCGACGCGAGCTTGTTGTGCATCGAGCGAATGCGGAAGGCCGCGACGATCTCGAAGATGCCGATGACGACCAGCCAGATGCCGCAGACCCAGGCGAGCGTGACAAGCGACATGCCCGGCCACGTGAGAACCACGATGCCACCGATCAGCATGATGATGCCGCCGAAGATGTTCCAGCCGCGTCCGTTCTTGGACTCGATACCCATGAACAGGGCGCCGAAGCCGCGGAACAGGAAGGCGATGCCGATGAAGATCGAGAGGATCTCGACCGCTTCGAAGGCGCTGCGGAAGGCAAGGATGCCCACGAAGATCGACAGCACGCCCGTGATGAGCAGCAGCGCGCGCATGCCACCGGACAGGCCGTGGCCGAACGCACGGATGATCTCAAACACGCCGGAGACCAGCAGCCAGATGGCGAGCAGGATTGCGATGACGACGATGGTCGCGGCCGGCCAAGCGATGGCGATGATGCCGATGACAAGGCTGACAATGCCGATCACCAGAGCCACACCCCAGTGCTTACCGATCTCGGCGAGCACGTTCTCTTCCATCTGCTGCGGCGACTGAGTAGCCGTGGACATGTTTTCCTCCTGTTACTGGACGGCACACCCGCCCGGTGCTTCCACGGTAGAGGCTGACGCCACCCTGATCTAGGAACGACGCGCCCCATGGGTCACGTGGGTGCCAGTGGTCTCATGTGGTTCACGGGCTGGTCACCCGAGGATTCGGGCAAGGAACTCGCGCGTCTCCTGACGCTGCGGATTGCCCAGCACCAGATCCGGTGGCCCCTGTTCATGCACGATTCCGTCACGAAGGAAGCACACGTGATCACCAACGTCCCGGGCGAAACCCATCTCATGCGTGGCCATCACCAAGGTGAGACCCCCGGCTTTGAGTTCGCGCACCGCGTCAAGGACTTCCCCCACCAGCAGTGGATCCAGCGCTGAGGTGATCTCGTCAAACAGCATCACCTCCGGCTGCAGCGCGAGAGCTCGCACGATTGCCACCCGCTGTGACTGACCGCCCGACAGGCGATCGGGGTACTCCCCCGCCTTGTCGGCCAGCCCGAATCGGGCCAGGAGAATCATCGCTTCGTCTTGGGCCTGATCAGCCCGCACTCCGGCAACTTTGCGCGGTGCAAGCGTGACGTTGTCCAGAACTGACAGATGCGGAAAGAGGTTGTAGGACTGGAAGACGATGCCGATGCGACGACGGACCGCGTCCATGTTGACACGTGGCGCACTGATGTCGACTTCTTCATGCGTACCGGGCGCGAGAACTATCGAACCTGCGTCTACCGCCTCAAGGCCGTTGATGCATCGCAGTAACGTCGACTTTCCTGATCCGGACGCGCCGATGAGAACCACCGCCTGATGGGACTGAACGGTGAGATCAATGCCACGCAGCACCGGCAACTGGTCGAAAGACTTCCAGACACCCTGCACCTCGATCACGCTCATGCGGTGCCCCCGGCCCGCTGCCGTCGAGCCATGCGCGACTGCACCCAGTCAGCAAACCTCGTCATAGGAATCGTGAGCGCGATGAAAATCAGGGCGGCAACGACGTACGGGGTGTAATTGAACGTGGACGACGCATCGATCTGCGCCTGTCGAAGAATCTCAACCGGGCCCAGCACCGCCACGAGTGCGGTGTCCTTCTGCAGCGAGATGAAGTCGTTGAGCAGCGGAGGCACGACATTGCGAATCGCCTGCGGGATCACGACGTAGCGATTGGTCTGCCAGGTCGACAAGCCCAGAGAACGCGCCGCCATACGCTGACTGGGGTGCACCGAGCCGATGCCTGCTCGGAACACTTCGGCCACGTAAGCGCTGTACGACAAGATCAGCGCGGCTGTGCCCCAGAACACCGGACTGTTCGGCACGCCCTGAAGACGAAGGGCCGGTACGCCAAAGCCCAGGAGGAAGATCACCAGGATGGTGGGAACACCGCGAAACACATCGACATAGATCGTGGCGACGAGCCGCAGCGGCAGCAGCACCGGGGCTCGCAGTGTGCGCACGATGGCGATGCCCAGTGACAGCACCAGAATGATGGGCTCGGCCACCAGGAAGATGCGCACGTTGAGCCAGAAGGCCTCAAGCAGGCCTGGCAAAGAGTCCGCGAACTGTTGGGCGTTGAAGAAGGTTTCGCGGACCACCGGCCATCCGGGAGTACTGCCGACCAGAATTGCGACGACAACTGCAAAGACCACAAGGCTGGCCATGCCGGTAAAGGCATCGCGACGAGCACGTCGGCGCGATTGCTGCAGCCGGACCGGATCGCGATACGCGACCGCGGTGCCCGGTACCGGGCTTGAGGGTGTCGTGACTACTCCGTGAAGTACGGAGCCGCGGCGCCCGCCAGCCACTTGTCCTGCAGCTTCTGCAGCTCACCGGAGGACTGGAGTGAGGCAAGGGCCGTGTTGATGCACGTCACCAGGGGGTTGCCCTTGGCGAAGAGCAGACCGAACTGCTCACCACCGGCCTGCGCCTTGAACTGGCCGACGATCTTGCTGTTGTCGATCTCGGCCGCGGTGACGTAGTACGCGGTGGGCAGGTCAACGACGATGCCGTCGATCTGCCCGTTGGCCAGCGCACTCTTGGCGTCATTGGTGTCGTTGTAGACGTATGGCTTCTCGGTCGGCTGGATCACGTTGTTGATAAAGTCCAGGCTCGTGGTACCAATCTGCGCACCAAGCTTGGCGCCCTTGAGATCAGCGAGGCTCTTGGCCTTGGCGATCGACGACCCGTTGAGCGCCACAACGGACTGGTTGACGGTGTAGTAGCCGTCGGAGAAGTCCACCGCCTTCTGGCGCTCGGGTGTGATCGAGATCTGGTTGATGTCGAAGTCGAAGTTCTTGTCGCCCGGCGCGTACGAACTGTTGAACGGAACGGTGACCCATTCCACCTCGTTCTTGGTGAAGCCAAGCGAGTCAGCGATCGCATAGGTCACGGCGGATTCGAATCCCTGTCCGCTGGTGGGGTCGCCGTCTTGCTTGGTCGGATCATCGGTGACGAAGTAGGGCGGGTAGGCCGGGCTGTCGGTGCCGACCGTGAGCTTGCCGCCGGTGACCAGGGTGAGGTTTGCCTTCGCACACGGATCAACCGCACTGGTGGCGGAGGTGCCGGAAGGGCCGGCTGTCGCGGCTGCGGTATCCGTGGACGAGGATGTGGCCTGTCCGCATGCGGTGAGCAGAAGGGCAGCGGCTCCGATGGCCAGCAATGACGATCGCATGTGTACTCCTTGGTCGAGATCGTCTGAATCCTGTCAGAGAGAAGACGTGGACCTCGGTAGCGGGGTGGGCCTCATGCGCCCAGCCACCACAAACCCCACCAGCCCCACCGCCGCACTGGCCAACCACAAGAAGGTGAACGTCCCGGCCGTCACACCCGCGCCCTTGATCGACGCGGAGTAGCCCAAGCTCAGCAGTGACACCACGAGAGAGACGCAGACCGCATCGACGATCTGGATGGCCGCGGAGTTGCGTCCCTGATCCTGCTCTGGCGACAGTCGCATCACCTGCACGGCCACCGACGGGATAGCTAACCCCATCCCGTACGCGCCGAGGCCCCACGAGATGCCTGCGATCCACGGCGGCACAGATGTGTTCATCGAAATCGGCAGTGTGACGACACTGAGGATCACCAGGGTCAGGCCGCTACGCACTACCTTCGAGCGATCACGGTCACCAGGGATCCGGCTCTGCGTCCACGACCCCAGACTCCACATCGCCGCCGAACCCGCAAGCACCATGCCCGCATAGGTGACACTCACCCCGCGGATCTGTACGAGCGCCAATGGCACAAACACCTCAGCAGAGAAATAGGTCGCGGCAATTAATCCGCGCATCATCACGCTCGTCGGCAGTCCTCGCGCAAATCGCAATGCGCCTCCGGGCAGCAGTCTGCGCAATGCAAAACCCAAGAGCACCAGGCCCACAACGGCTTCGACGCCCCCGATGACACTGGCGCGCAATAGACCGTCTTGCATGACGAAGAGAGCCAGCGTGGCGATAGCCCCGGCAACCAGGCGCGGGCGGGCGCCACTTTGCGGTGACCCACCCTGATATGCACCCAGGCGCGGAACGAGAAGCAGGAATGGTGGAATGACGAACAACGGCACGAGCAGAAACACGGCACGCCAACTGATGGACTCGGTGAGCCATCCGGCGACCAGCGGGCCGATGAGCGAGGGCATGACCCATGCGGCAGCAAGTACTGCAAACGCGCGAGGACGCGCAGCCTCGTCGAAGGCCCGTGCGATGAGCACGTAGACCGCCACGATGATCGCTCCGGTGCCCAGTCCTTCCATAGCTCGACCCGCGATGAGAGCGGGCAGATTCGTGGCAAGTCCGGCACACACGGATCCGACGAGAAAGATGAGTGCGCCGGCAATCACGGGCCCTCGCGGGCCTTTCGCATCCGACCACAGTCCCGCAGCGACCATCGCGAACAGTGACGCAACGGTGTAGGCATTGAACGCCCAGGTGTAGTCCCCCAGGATGTCGAGGTCTTGAGCTACGGCGGGCATTGCCGTCGATGCACCAATGCCCTCAAACGCCATGAGCGTGATGAGAACAACGATGCCGATCGTCAACGGCCGATAGCGACCGCTCCACACGCTCGTCAGTTCGAGCCGCCTCGCATCTCCTTGATGATGCGCTCGCAATCAGGGCACACCGGGAACTTGGATGGATCTCGGTTGGGAACCCAGACCTTGCCGCACAGCGCCTTGACCGGGCTACCCATCACGGCACTCTCGACGATCTTGTCCTTCTCGACGTAGTGGGCGAACTTCTCGTGGTCACCGTCATCGGTGCTCGAGGTGCGCTCTTCCAGCAGTGTCCCCCCGCTGAGGCCGGGGCTGTCCAAGGGCGTGGTGCTCATGCCGGGAGTCTAAGGCGGTCAAAGTCGGGACCTTGGTCACTTACGCTAGGTCGAACCGCCACCTACTGTGGAGGGAGCACATCAGCAGGACAACGGAGGAAACCATGCCCCAGCAACCCTTGGCCCAAGTGCCTGACGATGTCGAATGGTTCTGGCAGGACAACGCCGCCTGCTCCGGCCATGATCTGGCCCTGTTCTTCCACCCGGCCAATGAGCGCGGATCCACTCGACTGCTGCGTGATCGGTCGGCCAAGCGCGTCTGCGCCGGCTGCGATGTACGGCTGGAATGCGCCGACTACGCGATCCGAGCCCGCGAGCCCTTCGGAGTCTGGGGCGGTCTGACCGAGGAAGAGCGTGAGGTCATCTACCGCCGTCTGGACTCACGGCATTACCCGCGTCACCGTGGCGCTGGAGTTGCCGCCGCAGGTTCCGACCTCAATCGCGCGGTGTCCCGCAAAGCACTCGGCATCGCATAACGAGCACGCGCGCCTCGCAGGCGCGTGGTCCTACGCCAGACGTGAACGCAGGCCGGCCAACTGCTCACGCAGCACAGCCGGAACACGATCGCCGAACTGGTCGTAGTACTCCTGCGTGAGATCAGCTTCGGCGCTCCACGTCACGGGATCGATGTGGAACAACTCGGCCAACTGCTCCGCCGAGAGGTCCAGCCCATCAAGGTCAAGTGCGCCGTCGGCCGGAAGACGTCCGATGGCGGTGTCCCGAGCCTCGGCCTTGCCGGCAAGACGATCGACGATCCATGCGAGCACGCGCGAGTTCTCGCCAAAGCCTGGCCAGATGAACGTGCCGTTGGCGTCCTTGCGGAACCAGTTGACGGCGTACACCTTGGGCAGCTTGTCGGCCGACGTGAACGACCCGATCTTGAGCCAGTGGTTCCAGTAGTCGGCCATGTTGTATCCGCAGAAGGGGAGCATGGCGAACGGGTCGCGACGCAACTGGCCCATTCCGCCGACGGCAGCAGCGGTCATTTCGCTAGAGACTGAAGAGCCGAGGAACACGCCGTGCGCCCAGTCAAACGACTCGGTGACCAGCGGAACGTTGGTGGCGCGTCGCCCGCCAAACAGAATCGCATCAATCGGCACTCCCGCCGGGTCCTCCCAGTTAGGAGCGATCGACGGGCACTGGCCCGCAGGCGCGGTGAAGCGTGAGTTCGGGTGGCTGGAGGGGTCCGCGGACGCCGGGGTCCAGTCGTTGCCCTTCCAGTCGATGAGGTGCTCAGGCGCGGTCTCGGTCATGCCCTCCCACCAGACGTCGCCCTCATCAGTGAGCGCCACGTTGGTGAAGATGCAGTTGCCGGTCAGCGTGCGGATGGCATTGGCATTGGTGTGCATGCCAGTGCCGGGGGCCACACCGAAGAAGCCGGCCTCGGGGTTGATGGCGTACAGGCGGCCATCTTCGCCGAACCGCATCCACGCGATGTCGTCACCAACGGTCTCGACCTTCCAACCCTTGACGGTCGGCTCGAGCATCGCGAGGTTGGTCTTGCCGCAGGCAGAGGGGAACGCTGCGGTGATGTACCGCACGTCGTTGCTCGGCGACGTGAGCTTGAGGATGAGCATGTGCTCGGCCAGCCACCCCTCATCGCGTGCCATCGCGGATGCGATGCGCAGGGCGAAGCACTTCTTGCCCAGCAGTGCGTTGCCGCCGTAGCCGGAGCCGTATGACCAGATCTCACGAGTCTCCGGGAAGTGCACGATGTACTTGGTGTCATTGCACGGCCACGAGACATCGGCTCGGGCGGCACCTGCGTCATCGATGAGCGGGAAGCCGACCGAGTGCACGGCGGGAACGAACTCGCCGAACTCACCGATCTCATCGAGGGCGGCCTGCCCCATGCGCGTCATGATCTTCATGTTGACGACGACGTAGGCAGAGTCGGTGAGCTCGACACCCAACTGCGAGATGCGCGAACCCAGGGGACCCATGGAGAACGGCACGACGTACATCGTGCGACCGCGCATGCACCCGTCGAACAATCCGCGCAACGTGCCACGCATCTCATTGGGCTCGGCCCAGTTATTGGTGGGGCCCGCATCAACTTCGCGTGCGGAACAGATGTAGGTGCGATCTTCGACCCGGGCGACGTCACTGGGGTTCGAGCGTGCGAGGAAGGAGTTGGGGCGCTTTGTTTCGTTGAGTCGAATGAAGGTTCCGGCGTCGACCATCATGGTCGTGAGTCGGGTCCACTCGTCGTCGCTGCCGGTGCACCACTCGACTCGTTCAGGCTTCGCGAGCGCGGCGATCTCCTCGACCCACTCCACCAACTGCTTGTTGGCCGTAGGCGGGTTCTCGAGACCGGGAATCGTCATTGCGGCGCTCCATCCATTGCCGGGCCGTCCAGCCCAACTAGAAGGAACATCATTCACCCGCCAGACACCTTCGGCGATACCAGACGGCCATGAAAGCGTTGTCCTGTGACCAAGCGCACAGGTCTTCGAACGCCCTAGGAACTCGAGTCCTCATGCGCCACAGCAATCGCGCCGGTGATCAGATCGGCGAACCCCTTGGCCCCCTCAGGTCTCAGGTGGGTGTGGTCGGCATAGAGCCAGCCCGGGTGGGCGCGCGCAGCCGCGTTCCAGTCGACGACATGCACGTGCCCATCGGGGTACGAGGCGGCACACGTGCGAATGACACCGTTGTCAGCGTCCTGCCACCGGCGGGGCACGTGGATCGTGACGAGGAACACCTGGCGCCCGGGCCCCACCGCATCAATCATCTGGTGGCACACGCTTAACGGATAGGTGCCGTTGGTGCCGAGATGGATCACGACGAATCGCGGGAGCCGAGCGGCACGGGTGCGCAATAGCGCCGGGCCGGCAGAGGCCTGCCGACTTTGGACCGCGTTGACGGCATAGAAACCCCGAGCGAGCAGTTGGAACTTCGCCCCCAGCATCACCGAGTCACCGATGGCGTACGGCCCGGCGGGCGGCGCCGCCTGCGTAGATGGCGCGACGACGACGGCACAGCTCATCACGAGCATTGCCGACATCACAGCGAGCACGCGTGCGACAAAACTCGTCGCCGTGAAGGTACGCGGAATCACAACTCAGGTCGCTGCCATGATGCCACGTTCCATGCGATCCAGTATCTCAGCGACGATGGCGGGTGATGTACCGGCATTGATACGCACGAAGCCTCGACCCTGCTCGCCGTAGGTGTGCCCCTGACTCAGCGCGACCTTGCCGTGCTGCGCAATCACCGTGGCCGGGTCGTCCCCGAGGTCATAGGCCGTGAGGTCAACCCAGGCAAGGTAAGAGGCCTGCGGACGAACGAAACCCGCGAGGGGCAGGCACCGCGGAATCTCCTGCTCTAGCCAGCGCATGTTGGTATCGATGATGTCGATGACATCGGTCAGCCACGGACCACAGTCGCGATAAGCCGACACGGCGGCAATCACGCCTACATGCGCGGCCCCGTATTGAATGTCGTGCGGGATCTGTGCGCGCAGTAGTGCGTCGGTAGTGCGGGTACCGACCATCTGCGCGCATTTGAGTCCCGGCGTGTTCCACGCTTTCGACGCGCTGGTCACCAGCACGGCTCGCGCATCGTCGCCGGCCACAGACAGATACGGAATAAACGTCTCGCCCGGCAGTGTCAGTGGTGCATGGATCTCGTCGGTGATGATCGCGACGCCGTGTTGGTCAGCCAAGGCTGCGAGACGCGAGAGTTCTTCGCGGGTGAACACCGTGCCCGTCGGATTGTGCGGACTGCACAGGACGCATGCGGTCACATCAGTGCGTGCGAATGCTGCCGCCAGGGCATCGAGGTCCATTGTGTATCGCTGGGAGTCGTCACGCATCAAGGGCACCTGCACGAGAGAGCGACGAGCAGACACCGTCACGGATTCGAAGAACGGCGGGTAGACCGGCGGCATGATGACGACCGCGTCACCCGGCTTGGTCAGCACTGAGACGACCGCGCCCACAGCCACGACAACATCCGAGACCGACATCACCTTGCGGGGGTCAAGGCTCCAGCCCCACATGCGTTGCGAATATTCCGCCATCGCATCGGCAAGGCCCGTGTCCGAGCGGTAGCCGAGATCGGATATGTCAATGGCGTGACGCAACGCTTCGGCGATAGGGGGCGCGATCGGAAAGTCCATCTCGGCAATCCATGCCGGTAGTACGTCGGAGTCGAACATCCGCCACTTGGCACTTTGACGCTGCCGCAGCCAATCCAAGGTCATGGCATCGAGGTCGATCACGCCATGAGGCTAACGGGATAAAGGACGAAAGCGTCGAAGTCGCAGCGAATTGGTGACCACGAAGACCGAGGAGAATGCCATGGCAGCACCGGCAATGAGCGGATTCAACAGACCTGCCATGGCCAGCGGAATCGCTGCGACGTTGTAGCCGAATGCCCACACGAGGTTGCCGATGATGATGGCGAGCGTGCGACGCGACAGCCGAATGGCATCGGCTGCCGCTAGTAGGTCATTGCGCACGAGCGTGATGTCGGCGGCCTCGATCGCGATATCCGTACCGGCGCCCATGGCCATCCCCAGGTCTGACTGTGCGAGAGCGGCGGCGTCATTGACTCCATCACCGATCATCGCCACCGTGCGACCCTGCGCCTGTAGCTGCTGGATGTGGGCGACCTTGTCCTGGGGCAGGACGTGCGCGATGACGTCCGTGATACCCACCTGCTCTGCCACCGTGCGAGCGGCCGCCTCGTTGTCGCCGGTGAGCAGCACGGGCGACAACCCCAGGTCCCGCAACGCCGCGATTGCTTCGGCGCTTGTGGGACGAACCGCATCCGCAACAACCACGACGGCCACCGACGCGCCGTCGACGGCGATGGCGACCACGGTGCGTCCCTCGCCCTCATGACGTGCACGAGCGTGGGCCAGGTCAGCAGGCTCGACGATCGACCATTCGTCGCGCAGCCACGATGGGCGACCTGCGGAAACCGCGTGGCCGTCCACGACTCCTGATGCTCCACGCCCGGGCACGTTCACACTTGATTCGACGGACGCCAGCGGCGCGGCCGCCGCCCCCGCGATAGCCATGGCCACGGGATGTCCCGATGCATCTTCTACAGGGCCGGCCAGAGCCAGCACCCGATCGCGCGTCCACCCCGCTGTCGTAACAACATCAAGAACCTTCATGTGGCCCGTGGTGACGGTGCCGGTCTTGTCGAGAACCACGGTGTCGATGCGACGCGTGGACTCAAGTACCTGAGGTCCTTTGATGAGGATGCCCAGTTGTGCGCCACGACCCGTGCCCACCAAGAGCGCTGTGGGAGTCGCCAGGCCCAGCGCACAGGGACACGCGATGATCAGCACGGCGACAGCTGCTGTGAATGCCGACTGCGCACCGGACCCCGCAACCAACCATCCGATCAGCGTGCCCGCAGACAGCACCATGACGATCGGGACGAAAACCGACGCCACACGATCGGCAAGCCGTTGCACCGGTGCCTTGCCCGATTGCGCCGCTTCCACCATGCGGCCCATCTGAGCCAATTGGGTGTCGGTTCCGACATGTGTTGCGCGCACGAGGAGTCGATCACCGGTGTTGGTGGTGGCGCCGATCACACGATCACCGGGACCCACATCGACCGGTACCGACTCACCGGTGATGACACTGGCATCGATCGCCGATGAGCCGTCGATCACCAGACCATCGGTGGCGACAGTCTCGCCGGGCCGTACGACAAACACGTCGTCACGTTTTAGATCGCCGATCGGCAATCGCACCTCGGCTCCGTCGCGCAGAACGGCCACATCTTTGGCACCGAGTTCCAGCAGCAGTCGAAGGGCTTGCCCCGAACGCGACTTCGCGCGGGCCTCCAAATAGCGGCCCAGGAGCAAAAAAACGGTGACTCCGGCGGCGACCTCGAGGTACGGCTCAGGTGCAGCATCGGCGCGACTCGCTAGAAGCGTGAAGCCCATACGCATGCCCGGCATGCCCGCCCCGCCGAGGAACAGTGCATACAGCGACCACGTGAAAGCAGCGAGCACCCCGACGGACACCAGGGTGTCCATGGTCACCGCACCGTGACGCAGGTTCGCCCACGCGGCCCGGTGGAACGGCAGGGCACCCCAGACCGCGACAGGCGCGGCTAACGTCAGGCACGCCCACTGCCAGTAATCGAATTGCACCACCGGGACCATGCTGAGGAGGACAACGGGAATGGCGAGCACTGCACACACGACAAGCCGCGACCTGAGTGCGGATGCGTCATCGGTCGTGGCACTTTCGTGAGACGCACCGAGTGTGGGAACTGACGGCACCATTGCGGTGTAGCCGGTGGACTCAACAATCGCGACCGCATCATCGATGCTGACGTCCGGTGGCAACACCAGATGCGCCTTCTCGGTCGCATAGTTGACGCTGGCCGTCACTCCGGGGACCTTGTTGAGTCGACCTTCGATGCGAGCTGCGCACGACGCACACGTCATCCCACCTATAGCGAGATCAACCTCGGTGCTCATGGAGCCCACCCCTCAGCCCCTACGTGAAGGCAACCTTAAGTGTGCCAGCCAAACTCACCGGATGCGACGGCACGGAGGCCTGAGGTCACGGCGCACTAGCGTTGCCACGTGCGCAGCCCGCTCCCGGCCTACCTGACGCTGGCCACGCTCGCGCGCTCGGCCACCGAATCAACCGGGCCTGCCACGTTGATCGTTGCCATCTCCACGATCGGGAGTGCCGCGAGCGGCTCCTACGTTGTCGCCTCCCTCACCGGCGCTGCTGCGGTGGGCGGGCCGGTGCTGGGGGCTGTCATTGATCGGTCGAAACATCCACGCGGCGTGTTCGCCCTCGCCATCACTTTGCTGACCTGCGGCCTCATCGCCATTGACGTCACCATGGGTCGTCTGCCACTTGCTGTGGTCATGGTCATCGCTGTCGTTGCCGGCTTCGGCTACCCCGCGCTGACGGGAGCCTGGACGGCGCAACTGCCGCGGTTGATCGAGCCTGCACGATTGCGCCACGCACTGTCGTTCGACGCCACCACCTACAGCATCGCCGCTGTCGCTGCTCCACCGATTGCATCGGCACTCGTGGTGATCAATGGGCGTGCTCCGCTGTGGCTCCCGGTCGTTCTCTTGCTTGTCTCGTTGTGCCTTCTTCCCATCGTGGCTCTGCGGCCAGCACATCCGCACGGGACGTCACGATCACTTCGCCATGACTTGCTTGACGGCACCACAGCACTCACACACATACCCGCGCTGCGACGCACCACCATCATCACCGTGGTCGGCTTTGCCGGCACAGCACCCTTCTTCATCGCCGCGCCGGTGATAGCGCAACACCTCACGGGATCACTGGGTGTGACCGGCGTGATCCTGGGGGTGTTCGCCTGCGGAGGCGTGCTCGCTGCGCTGTGGTGCACTCGATTTCCCGTCAAGCGCCCCGACCGCGCCATCATCACGCTGACGCTGATTTCTGCGTTTCTTCTCCTGGGTATCGGCTTGTCTCCGACGCTCCCCTCGGTGCTGTTCTTCTCCTTCTTTATGGGAGCGGCCGAATCGCCTCTCCTGTCCTCCATGTTTCAGGTGCGCAATCGCGAATCACCCGCCCACGTGCAGTCCCAGGTCTTCACCACGTCGGCAAGTCTGCGCATGACCTCCTTTGCCTTGGTCTCCGCCCTGAGCGGGTGGTTGCTGCACTTCGGCTACGAGGTCGCGATTGCACTCGGGGTAGGGCTGCACCTGCTGTCGGTCCTCATCGGCGTCCTGCTTGGGCCACGTCTTCCGCATCACCGCCACTGGTGGCGTCGCCCCTGACTACCCTCAGTCTGTGACCACGCCCGATGACGCACCGCCACCCACTCGCGGTCGCATCGCATTGGCCGGCAGCGGTGAGTACTCCACGGCGATGCACGACATCGAGGGTTGGCTTCTCGACGGTCGGCCACGTCGATACGTTCAGTTGGCCACCGCGGCTGCACCCGAAGGCGATCGATCTCTGCAGAACTGGTGGCGGCAGGGAGCCGCGGCCGCGGAACGACTCGGGGTCGAACAGGTCATCGTCGACGTTCGCATTCGCGAGGATGCCGATAATCCCGCCAATGCAGCTCTCATCGCTGACGCTGGCCTCGTCTATCTGTCCGGCGGCAACCCCGCCTACCTCACCAAGACATTGCATGGCACGCGAGTGTGGCGAGCCATCGCCGACGCATGGCGCAGCGGCACGTCCATCGGTGGCTGCAGTGCCGGCGCCATGGCGCTCGGAGGAGTTGTCACGGACTGGCGTCGCGCTGTGCATCACTCGATGGATGGACTGGGCCTGACACCCAACCTTCGAGTACTGCCGCACTTTGATCGGTACGGCCGCATGATTCCCGACATGGCTTTGCGCATGCTGCTCAAAGAAGGCTTTCACACGGTCGGTATCGATGAGGACACCGCACTTTTGGGCGACGGACCCGACGAGGACGGCCTCTGGTCGTTCGTGTCGCGCGGGGCCGGCAGCTCGTGGCGCCTGGAGAGCGATCGCCGCTACCGCATCAACTCGGCACTGCGCCTTCCCGTCTTGGCATGACTCGCGACTTCGTGGTGCACGAGGCACCACGCACCCTGCGACCTGGACTGCGCACGTTCAAGCCTCGTCGCAGCCGAGTGACGACCAGACAATCACGCGCTCTCGAACATGACGATGGACTGCTGCTTGTCTTGCAGGATCTGCCGCTGGACCCACAAGACGAGTGGGGCGCGTCCGCTCCACTCATGCTCGAGATCGGTTTTGGTGATGGGTCGGCCACCGCTCTCATTGCCGCTGCTGCTCCCGACGTGTCCTTCCTCGCCGTTGACATCCACACCCCCGGTGTCGGCGACCTGCTTCAACGCCTTCGCGACGCCCACGTGACCAATGTTCGCGTGATGGAGGCCGATGCCCTGCTCGTCCTGGAGCGCATGGTTGCCCCCGGCAGCCTGACCGAGGTGCGCTCCCTGTTCCCCGATCCCTGGCCCAAGGCACGGCACCACAAGAGGCGCCTGATCCAGCCGGCCGTGCTAGACCTCGTCCGCGACCGCCTCGTGCCGGGTGGCACGTGGCACGTCGCGACAGACTGGCCGGAGTACGCCGAGGCGATCATGGAATGCTTCGCCATGGATCAGCTCTGGACCGGGGGATCTGTCCCACGACCCGACTGGCGCGTGACCACTCGCTACGAGCAACGGGCACAGCTCGAGGGACGTGCGAGCATCGACCTGACGTACCGCACGGTTGACCCGAAGACGAAAGGGATCTGACATGAACCTGGCCCCACGAATCACCCTGGGTGCGACCGACCTCGTCGTCTCCCCTTTGTGTCTGGGTGGCAACGTCTTCGGCTGGACCGCGGGCGCCGAGGACTCCTATGCGGTGATGGACGCGTACACCTCGCTGGGCGGCAACTTCATTGACTCGGCGGACGTTTACTCCGCGTGGGTCCCCGGCAACGTGGGTGGCGAATCCGAACGCATCATCGGTGACTGGCTTTCGGCTCGCGGCAATCGCGAGCGCATCGTGCTGGCCACCAAGGCCGGCAAACTCCACGCCGACCTGAGCGTGTCAGCGGCTGGGCTGCGCAAGGGACTCGAGGAGTCCCTCACCAGACTCAAGACTGACTACGTCGATCTGTACTACCCGCATCACGATGACGAGAACGTTCCTCAAGAAGAGACGCTCGCGACGTTGGATGAATTCGTACGCGAAGGCAAGGTCCGCTACATCGGTGCCTCGAACATCACCGCCGAACGACTCATTCGCGCACTCGACATCGCGCATCGCAACGGACTGGTTCCCTTTGCCGTTCTTCAGAACGAATACAACCTGATGGTCCGCGAGCCCTACGAGTCGACGATGGCGCCTGTCCTTGCCGAACACGGCATGGACATGCTTCCGTACTACTCACTCGCCCGCGGCTTCCTCACAGGTAAGTACCGGGGTGGCGCCGACGTCGACAGCCCGCGTGCCAAGGGTGTGGTGTCCTACCAGGATGCGCGCGGCGAGAAGGTCCTGTCGGTGCTGGAGTGGCTGGCAGGCGAGCGTCACGTCACGATGGGTGAGATCGCCCTGGCCTGGCTGCTCGCCAAGCCGACGGTTGCGGCCCCGATTGCCAGTGCCCGCAACCTCGAGCAGTTCGATGGGATCAAGGGACTCACGGTCACACTCGAGCCCGATGCCGTGCGCGCTCTCGACGAGGCTTCAGCGCTTTAGCGTAATTCCTCGATAATCACGCGCTTGAGAACCTTGCCCGACGGACCGAGGGGCAGTGACTCTCGCACGTGCACGGTGCGCGGATACTTGTGCTGCCCCACGCGCTCCTTGACCCACTCGCGCAGAGCATCGGCGTCGATGGACTGATCGGTGGCGCACACGACGACAGCGTGGATCTCCTCGCCGTAATGCTCATCGGGAAGTCCCACGACCGCCACCTGGGCCACACCGGGATACGTGGCCATGACTTCCTCGATCTCGCGCGGGTACACGTTGAACCCACCGCGGATGATGAGGTCCTTCTTGCGATCGACAATGAAGAAGAATCCGTCCTCGTCGCGATAGCCGATGTCGCCCGTGCGGAACCAGCCATCCACCACGACAGCTTCGGTCGCCTCTGGCTTGTTGAGGTATCCACTGAAGACGTTGTGCCCGCGGATACAGATCTCGCCCGGGGTGCCATCGGGCAGTAACTCGATGGCGCCCTCAAGGTCGGCGTTGGCGATCGCGACATCGACACCCCACAGTGCGCAACCGATGGACCCGACCTTTCGGCCGTAAACAGCCTGGTTGAACGTGGCCACAGGGGCCGTCTCGGAAAGCCCGTAGCCCTCGTAGATGTCGACGCCGAACACGTCTTTGACCTTGTCGATGATTGCCACGGGGATCGCCGCACCACCGCTGACCACCCGACGCCACGGCGGACGAACCGGGCTCTGCGCTGCAGCGCCGAGCAGGGCCATATACATCGTGGGGACGCCGGCGAAGAACGTCACCTTTTCCTTGGCCATCAGATCCAGTGCAGCCGGTCCGTCGAAACGCGGCATGAGCACCAGGGTCGCGCCCATGAGGAAGCCGGCATTGAGATTGACCGTTTGGCCGAAGGAGTGGAAGAGCGGCAGGACGGCGAGGAGGACGTCTTCATGCCGAATGTCCACCGTGTCGTACGCACACACGGTTGCATTCCAGAGCATGTTGCTGTGCGTGAGCACGGCACCCTTGGGCTTGCCGGTGGTGCCCGACGTGTAGAGGATGACCGCTTCGTCCTCGGGTTGCCGCGGGAGCAGCGCAGGAATGGCCGTGGCACTCATCGCCATTGTGTCGATGCGTGCGATAGCGGTCATGTCGGTGTCGGAATCCAGCACAGAGAACAGGGGCACGTTGGCGAGCTCGGCACCCTTGACCGCTTCACCTAGCAGCGGTGCGGCCGTGATGATGGCAGCGCACTCAGAATCCGTGAGCGCGTACGCGATTTCCTCTGCCTTGAGCAGTGCATGCACGGGCACCACTACTGCGCCGAGTGCCAGCACCCCGAAGTACGCGAACGCGAAGTGCGGCACGTTGGGAAGCAGCAGCGCCACGCGAGACCCCGGACGAATCCCCTGCTCCTGCAGTACCGCGGCATAGCGCCGCGACATCTCCCACACCTGGGCATACGACAGACGCGTGTCGCCCATGACGATCGCATCCTTGGCCGGGTAGCGCCGTGCGGACTCGGCGAGGATTGATGCGACAGATAGGCGAGCGGACACGGGTGCCTCCAACGTTGGACTTGGCGAGAGGCTAGGCCCGCAGATCCCCCTGCGTCTGCGAAATCTGCCTAGCCGGCACGCATCACGGCGGTCACCAAGAGGTACCCGCCTATGCCCAGCAGCATGAGGCCGACAATTCGCAGGTTGTTCGCCATGACCCAGTGATACGTGCGATCAAGGGCGGGGGCGACTCGGCTGCCCAGCGCCAGTCGGACGATCAGGGGACCGCCGGTCGCCAGGAGGGCCAGCAGCAGCAGGATCGCCAAGCACACGGACTTGGTGAGGAGGTTGGCCGTGGACGACGTGACGTCGTGCAATCCGGGCAGGAGCACGATGAAGGAGGAGAAGTCGCTGATGCCCATGTAGAACGCGAGCCCGAAGAACAGCCAGGACGACGCTTTGGCCACTTTGCGTTCGACAACTTCTCGCGCCTTTGCCTGCAGGTCTTTGTGCGGTAGCAGGAAGTACACGCTCATCACGAGCAGCACCAGCGCACAGCCGAAACGCAGTTTGTCCAGTCCTGCGCTGTGCCCCTGCCCGACATCGGGGAGTTGTGCGAATCCCACCGTGAGGATGACGATGACGAGCACAAAGGCGAGCGCGTTCGCGCCCAGGACCACCAGTGCACGACGCAGCCAGGGCGTCTCTGCAACGACAAGCAACTGCAGCCCGATGAGGGTCGGCGTGATCGCAGCGGCCAGCCCCAACGGGATGACCTCGAAGAGCAGGCGCAGGGATTCGTTCACTACCAGGCGTAGGCCTCGGGGGCGGTGCCTCCCGGGCCGGGGAAGATCTCGTCGATGCGCGCGAGCGCAGCGTCGTCGAGAGTTATCTCGAGTGCGCGCAGAGCACCCTCGAGATGGTGCATGGTGCGCGGGCCCACGATGGGTGACGTGACCGCGGGGCGGGTGAGCAGCCATGCGATCGCGGTGTCGGCGGGGTCCTCGCCTCGCTCGGCACAGAACGCTTCCCACTTTTCGAGAGCCGGGCGCGCCTTGTCGAACGACTCTTTGGCGCGTCCGGTGAGTGCGCGCACGGCACCGCCATCGGCCATCTTGCGCAGTGCTCCTCCAAGCAGGCCGCTGTGCAGCGGCGACCACGGGATCACACCGAGTCCATAGAACTCACATGCCGGCAGCACTTCGAGCT
>Ga0136644_10000588_pt1 | contig 29185 bp, 29 predicted proteins | sample C_130820_EF_Meta_FD_94780 | JGI IMG/M metagenome (GOLD analysis project Ga0136644, IMG submission 94780) | Freshwater microbial communities from Lake Croche, Canada to study carbon cycling - C_130820_EF_MetaG (v2) (version 2) | ecosystem: Environmental > Aquatic > Freshwater > Lake | place...
TATTGAGTGCATACCAAAGAGTACATGAAGTACTTGAGTAAGATGCAGCTGAACCAGTTACTGCCAACGTACCTGAATAATTCATCCAAACATTTTTACATATCAGATTTACACTGGTTGCAGTTGGAGCCCATGTACCAATACCATAATTGCTGTTTATATAAATACCACTAACATCTACACCAGCAAGCCAATATTGACCATTTGTTGTCATAAATGAATTGTTGGCCCCAGTACCGTCTGCACCGTAACCAGCGCTTGATGCTGGTAAACCGTTTGCGCCATTCGCATAATTTGTGAGAAAAAAACTACCAATATTACCGTAATTACTTGATTGTATATATCGCGTTTTTCCTGTAATGCCTATTGAACTAAAATATCCTCCGTTTCCAGTGATAATACCTACGTATTTACCGGAATAATCACAACACACTCGAACTTGGGTGTTGGTAGTAATTAGACGCAATGACCTATAAGTAGATGTTGTCGGTGTAGTAAATAAATTACACGGTGCTAAATAGGGTGGATTGAATGCATTTGAACCTGCAGCTTTTTTATTGAAAACGTTTTGTCCAATAGTATTAACAACCGAGAGAGCCATAATATAGAAGGTAAGGAAAAAAGATAAAAATAGTTAAGCGAAAAAAGGTCATCTAAAAATAATGAAAAGTAGTCTAAAATCAAAATCAAAATCAAAATCAAAATCAAACATCTAAAAGTGGTCTAAAGTAGTATAAAATGTAAAATGTAAAATGTAGTGAAAGTGATTAAGGGAAGACGATAATATTAGCGAGATGGTCAAAATGCCCGATTAAATCGTGAGAGGAGGAATCATAAACGGAATTATCATCGAGGTCGAGAAGATAGGTGACGCCTTTGAAAATGATTTCTCTGGCATTGATTTCCTGTTCCTCATCATCATCATCATCATCATCATGTTCATCTTCGGAAGAAGGAATAACCGTTTCAAGTGGCACCGTAACGGAAGCAACCGGCTCAGGCTCAGGAAGAGGCGCAGGCTGAGACTCCGTAACAGAAGGAACAGACTCCGTAACAGAAGGAACGGAAGTAACAACAGTTTCAACCGTGTTCTTGGGGGACTTTGCTCTTGGTTTACGTTGTTTCTTAGTATCTTCGACAGCGACTGTCTCCGCAACGGAAGGAACGGAAGGAACAGAAGGAACGGTCTCCGTAACGGAAGTAACAACAGTTTCAACCGTGTTCTTGGGGGACTTTGCTCTTGGTTTACGTTGTTTCTTAGTATCTTCGACAACAACGGTCTCCGTAACGGAAGGAACAGAAGGAACGGGGTCAGAAACGACAACAGGTTCGACAGTTTTCTTAGCTCTAGGCTTGCGCTGTTTCTTAGCTTGCTCGGGCTCGGGCTCGGTCACAGGTTGAGGCTGAGGTACAGAGACAACAACCGGCTCAGGCTCAGGCACAGGTTGAGGCACAGAGAGAACAACCGGCTCAGGCTCAGGAACGGAAGCAGCAACGACAAGAGGTTCGGCGTTTTTCTTAGCTCTAGGCTTGCGTTGTTTCTTGGATTGCTCGGGTTCGGTTTCAGTAGCAGCGGAAACGACGGGTTCAGTTTCATTAGCAGCGGAAGCGACGGATTCGGGTTCGGTTTCATTAGCAGCGGAAGCGACGGGTAGAGAAGACGAAAGCGAATCAGAGACGATAGAATTAGCGGCATGAACTAATTGTTGAATAATAGAATCATTGGATTCAATAACAACTTCGGTTGCCTTCTTCTTGCGCCCACGTTTAGGTTGGGTAGTGAGAGCATCAGAGACGCAAGAATCGTCGGCAGGTGTGGCGACAGAATTGCGAGCCTTTGTAGCCTTGGTAGGCTTAGGAGGCTTGTGAAAGTCGCGAACAGCTTTGCGCATAAGTTTAGTGGTTTCTTTAACATCATTATCGAAAGCGGAAAGAACGGCGATTTGAGCATCGACGCCTTCGAACAATGCGATATTGCGAAGAGCAACTTGAACGGAGTCGCGTGGGAAGACATCACATTCAGCGAGTTTATTAAGTAACCAGAAAGCGAAAACCTGCTGTTTGAGATATTTAGCAGACAACTTAGACTGCTTAGCCTCGGCGGAGGAGGCGGAGGAGGCGGAGTTATTGGCGGAGATATTGGCGGACATATTGATTGTTATAGCTTTGGGTGTTTGGGTTGTGCCTAAAGTCCGAAGCAAAAAAAGTGTTTCAATTTTATGAGAGAATAGTCTAATTAGTCGACCCCCCATACCCCCGGAGTAGAAATATAAAAAAAATAGCTAAAGCTTCCAGACCATGACACCCCCCATCCCCATCCCTTTTACTAAGAATATGACAAATCTTAGTAAAATGCCTAAATGGATTGTATAAGGAACCCCTCAAAAGACTCATATATAAATATCCTACTCAGAATGCGAAGCATTCAAGTTGAGCAACCATAGGTTGCTCCGACTCATTTCTGGATATGTCTAAAACACATGCAATTCCCCCTTTTACTAAGAATATGACAAATCTTAGTAAAATGCCTAAATGGATTGTATATGAACCATCGATAAGAGACTATATGAAAAATTCTATATCAAATCCGGAATAGGACGCGGTAAAGGGGGCCTTCGGCCCCCGGCGCCCCGAAGGGGCGCCTAAATAGAAGTCCATACGAAAATCCCCTAAATGATTGTATATGAAACTCCCATAAAACACATATAAACCTCCTTTTTCTAAGAATATGACAAATCTTAGTAAAATGCCTAAATGGATTGTATAGGAAACCCTCGAAGAGAGACTATATCAAATATTCTGTACAAAACCCTCAAAAGACTCATATATCAATATCCAACTCATTTCTGGATATGTCTAAAATACACATAAACACCCTTTTCTAAGAATATGACAAATCTTAGAAAATGCCTAAATGGATTGTATATGAACCATCGATGAGAGACTATATGAAAAATTCTATATCAAATCCGGAATAGGACGCGGTAAAGGGGGCCTTCGGCCCCCGGCGCCCCTTCGGGGCGCCTAAATAGAAGTCCATACGAAAATCCCCCTAAATGACTGTATAGGAAACTCCCATAAAACACATATAAACCTCCCTTTTCTAAGAATATGACAAATCTTAGAAAAATGCCTAAATGGATTGTATATGAAACCCTCGAAAAGAGACTATATCAAATCCCCTAAATGGATTGTACATGAAATTCCTCCCTTTTCTAAGAATATGACAAATCTTAGAAAATGCCTAAATGGATTGTATATGAACCATCGATGAGAGACTATATGAAATATTCTATATGAAATCCGGAATAAGATGAGGTAAAGGGGGGCCTTCGGCCCCCGGCGCCCCGAAGGGGCGCCTAAGTGGAAGTCCATACGAAAATCCCCTAAATGGATTGTATAAGGAACCCATCAAAAGACTCATATATCAATATCAGACTCATTTCTGGATATGTCTAAAACACATGAAATTCCACCTTTTTCTAAGAATGTGACAAATCTTAGAAAAATGCCTAAATGGATTGTATATGAACCCTTGAAGAAAGACTATATGAAATATTCTATGTTAAATCCGGAATAGATTGTATATGAACCCTCGATGAGAGACTATATCAAATATTCAATATGAAAAACGCCTAAAACACATGAAAAAATACCATTTTACTAAGATTACGAATAATAACAAATCTTGGTAAAATGCCTAAATGGATTGTATATGAAACCCTCGAAGAGAGACTATATGAAAAATTCTATATCAAATCCGGAATAGGACGCGGTAAAGGGGGCCTTCGGCCCCCGGCGCCCCGAAGGGGCGCCTAAGTGGAAGTCCATACAAAATCCCCTAAATACTCATATATCAATATCCGACTCATTTCTGGATATGTCTAAAACACGTGAAATTCCCCCCTTTACTAAGAATGTAACAAATCTTAGAAAAATGCCTAAATGGATTGTATAGGAAACCCTCGAAGAAAGACTATATGAAATATTCGACGTAAAATCCGGAATAGGACGAGGTAAAGGGGGCCTTCGGCCCCCGGCGCCCCTTCGGGGCGCCTAAGTGGAAGTCCATACAAAAATCCACTAAATAGATTGTATAGGAAACCCCCTTTTCTAAGAATGTAGCAAATCTTAGAAAAATGCATAAAATGATTGTATATGAAACCCTCGAAAAGAGACTATATCAAAAATTCGACATAAAATCCCCTAAATGGATTGTATAGGAAACCCCAATAAACACACATGAAAATCCCCGTTTTCTAAGATTACGAATAATAACAAATCTTAGAAAAATGCCTAAATGGATTGTATAGGAAACCCTCGAAAAGAGACTATATCAAAAATTCGACATAAAATCCGGTAAAGGGGGGCCTTCGGCCCCCGGCGCCCCTTCGGGGCGCCTAAATAGAAGTCCACACACAAAACCCACTAAATGGATTGTATAGGAAACCCCTCAAAGAGAATCTATATTCCAACATCTTAGAAAACCCCCATAATAAGGAGTATCGAAGGATAGATATATCGACTATAAAACTATATCCACATTCCGAAATAGAATGTATATTAAAACCCAAATACAAAGATTGACACGCCTCTCCACAACAGAGAATTCTTGGAATTGACGCATCTTAGATGACGATGTCTGAAACGAATCATCGGTATTATAAATAATAAACATGGCTAAGAATCCGACCCAACTAAAGAGGGCGAAATCAAAATGAGAATGATGTATCATATTTCCCAGCTCATTCATCACCGTATTTGAATCGAGTATCTCAAATGAGATGCGGTTCCGGATGGCCGAAAAGAGCCCCTGCGATTTCATAATATTGACCGGAGTATTGGGAATAAAAGCATTGGAAACCACAATAGGTAAGATAAACGATAAAAGGATGAAATTCATTGTATAGGATGTATAGGGTATAATACGAAATCTTAGTATAAGTGAAGCAAAATCAATTTTCTACAAAAAAAATCTACTCTACAGTGTGTGTGATATAATATCTAATATCTAATATTTATATTCTATTGTATAGTTTGGTCGAATTACCAGGCACTATTGTCCTCTTCGAAGAGTTCGGCGTCGGCGTCGTCCTCTTCATCGGACTCGTCGTCGTCCCACGCACGCATCGGACGCTTGATGTCATTCAACTGCATTGGCTTAAAATTTTCTATAATAGTTTTCTTGACGGGCTCGCGCTCGGGCTCGGGTCGGAGAATAGCGATAGGCTCGCGCTCCGCGTTGCGAATATAGACGACGGATTTGACGGCGGTGGGCAACGGTGCTCTGGCGGCAATAGTGGAATAAGAGATTATATTTGACGAATTCTGAGTATATGGCTTCGGTTCGGAAGGTGATGCTGATTTCGCATCTTCGACGCGAAATGTTGTAAAATGCCCGACCGCCGCCAATACGGGATATTCGTGTTGGGCGAAGAATATCGCATCATTGGCCTTTTTTTCGTCCTCGTCCTCGTCCTCGTCCATCAATGCGTCGAATGCACCCCCGCACTTTACGGGAGCCGAACGGACTTGTACCTGGACTTGAGCCGGTTGAGCAGAGCGTTTTTGTCCGCGCTCAAAGGCTTTGGCATCCTTGGCAGATTGGGGACAGGCAGACTTGGTATGACCGAGCTTATGGCAATAGCGACATTCGGTTTTCAATAGGACGGGGCATACGACGGCGCTGGCGGGATTGGGCGACTGTCTTAGCCAATGATTGGTAGGTAAATTAGAACCGGTGAATTTATTAACGTTGACACAATGAGGGCAATTTGGAACTCGTGACATGATTGATATAGCGCTTTGGACGGGGGTTTGTATATTCGACTCATACGAAAAAAAGTGTTTCAATTTTATGAGATGCCCGTCGAAGACGGGGGGGGGCGGCGGAAAAAATACAATATATACATTATATCACACCATATACATCATATCACAATATATACATTATATTACACCATATACATTATATCACATCATATACATCATATCACAATATATACATTATATACAAATTAGCTACTTACCTGTCTACTTACCATTCTTCGTCATCCTCCTCGTGTTCGATGACGACGGGGACCAGGACGACATTCTCGCTGGATTTGACGGTCGATGTAACCGCCGCAACTTCGTCGTCGTCCCATGCACCGTCCGATTCACTGGTTTCGATGGGGCAGAATGACACATTTTTTGTATTGGAAATTGGGGGAGGAGGCATCGTGGGTGTGGTTGAACGTGGCGGCGGCGGTGGCATGTCCGGACTACGCGGTCTGAAATGAGCCGGCGGCGGTGGCATGTCCGGACTATGTGGAGTACGTACCTCATCGGACATGAAGGAATCTACGTCAAATTGCTGCGGTTTAGAAAGAGACAAGCCCTGTAGTTTCGAGGCATATGTATCTTTCGCCGGTTCGGACTTGACGACTCCCCCACCCCCACCGACCTGGGTGCGCGCGTTCTTCTCCGCAATGGCGGGGCATCGGGCAATTGTATGGCCTTTTTCTTTGCAATAGCGACAGGTGGCTTCGGCAAGAGCGGGACAACGTTTGGTGATATGGCCCGTTTCTTTGCAGAAAGAGCACACTGCGTTGGCGGTTATTTCGATTTTGCGCTTGAGCTCTTCGCAACGAGACTTGGTATGTCCGGTCTTGTGGCAAAACGTGCAAATGGTCTGGTTAAGAACGGGGCAAATCACGACGCTGTCGGGACGAGGGTCCGCGCGGAGCCAATGATTAGTCGGCAACGGTACAGCACGCGTACGGTTCAAGTTGGAACAATGAGCACATTTTGGTAAGGATACAATATTGCGGTGTTCGCGCCAATGTGTGCCGCTTACTTGACGCGGTGCATCAATCACTGTGGGTGCGCGGCGGAGCATGTTTTCATGATAGAATCGGCATAATTCGTCGGGAATGCAATATCTAATTCCGGATAAATGGCCGCGGAGGTACCAAAACAAGTCGATGACCATTCTCGGCTGACTACTGGGTTCGCACTCGCATTCAATGAGAAAGGCGCGCGATGATTCGTGCGTTTCAATGGCATAGACGCGTAGAGAGAGCTCGACATTTTCGCACCGGGTATAGTACTCCACCTTGAAGTGGTCGCCCTCATGATGAATGGTATGTGATAGGTCGCGGTCGTATTGGCTCAATAAATAGTCAATACCGCCGAATAATCCGGTCTTGGTTAATCCGTAGCACTCAAAATGCATGGCGAGTAGCTCGGGAGGGACGCATAGGCAAATAGGCCCATCGCCCTCATGTTGTTGTTGTTGTTGTTGTGTCTGCATAGTCGTACGACGAAGGTCGCGACCGGGAGCAGAATGTCGCGGGTGAGTGCTAGACTCGCGACGAAGGTCTCGGGAAGGAGCAGAGCGGCGAAGGTCGCGCATCTCTTCCGGATTAGACCGCGTTGTTGTTGAGTTGGTATTGGATTTGGAATATTGAGAAGTCATATTTGGCATGTGGGAGACTGCATAAAACATCGTGCAAAAAAAGTGTTTCAATTTTATATCATTATACTTGTATTTAGACGACATCGAATAAACTCATATATCAATATCCTACTCATAAATCAATATCCCACTCATTTCTGGATATGTATTAAATAGCCTATTTTGGACATTTAATAGGGGGCTAGGTAGGGGGCCAGGGCAAGTAGAAGCGTAGGGGTCAGCGCACGGAGTGCGCGAGTACAGAGAGTATCGAAAAAAGGAGAGTGCGCGAGTATCGAAAAAAGGAGAGTGCGCGAGTATCGAAAAAAGGAGAGTGACAAGTATCGGAAAAAGAAGAGTGACAAGTATCGGAAAAAAGAGAGTGACAAGTATCGGAAAAAGGAGAGTGCGCGACTACAGAGAGTATCGAAAAAAGGAGAAAGAGTGACAAGTATCGAAAAAAGGAGAGTGCGCGAGTATCGGAAAAAGGAGAGTATCGGAAAAAGGAAGGTGCAGAGAGTATATTGTATTGTAAAATCTTAGAAACAAGTAAAGTTGAATTCACAATATGTTTATTTTCTAGATTTTCGCGTACCCTTTTTATGTTTCATAGAATGCATTGGTTGAAGACTATATTTTCTAGGACGTCGACTCATCCTATTTTTTGTTTTCGATTTCCCTCCGAATCTTGAAGGTAATTCTAATTGTAAATTATGGTCATAACATATAATACCATCTAAATAAAGTGTCAAATCTTCTATAATATTACATTGTTCTTTAGACAATTGTGGGGTTGGGTTTTTATTTAAATACTTACTTTTGAATTCTAATAGTAAGTTTCTTGTAGATTTAATAGGAAGGTCTTCACTAAAGTCTTCTTTAAAGTCTTCACTAAAGTCTTCACTAAGGTGTTGACTAAAGTGTTGACTAAAGTGTCGACTAAAGTATTGTCTAGCGTATTCACTAAAGTGTTGTATAAAGCCTGTTTGAATTCCGTTAGACAAACCTTTTAAAAATAACCTATTATTTTTATATTTTTTTATTTGTTCGGGGAGTAATATTTTGTATTTTTCATATTCACGTCTATTATGTTCACGTCTATTATGTTCACGTCTATTATGTTCATGTCTATTATGTTCATGTCTATTACGTTCATGTATATTATTTTTATGTATAATATACGTTAAAAACCGGTCAAAGTTAATTAACTTTTCAAAAGGTATTCTACCGATAAACTTATTATAGGATTCTTCCAAATCTGACGTCGGACTTCTAAATCCAAATTTATTATACCAAGAATTGCCGGTTGTTAAAATTTCAAAGGATGCCAATGCAATAAAAAGACATGTATTTGAAGCTACGCACGAACCATCGTAAAGACGAATATATTTAACTTTTATATGTTTTCCAAAATCGATTACTCTCTTTAATTTTTCGGTTCCAGTAAGTTGGCTGCATTTTTCGATATTATGTATGTAAATATACTGACCTGGAAGTATTGATAAATATAAACTAAGTGTGTTTGATTGTACATGAATATCACGTTGGCCTGAAACATTTTTTATTTCAAAATCACCAACTTCAAAAAAGTCATTTATAATGCTCAATAATGTTGCGGGAAGACCCTCACTCTCATCCATTAATATAGATGTAGATATTATCGCATCGTCCAGACCGCTTCACTGAAATGCGGTATAAATTTGTGTGTATAGTAAAACACATAAAAATAATTCGATATAATAAATCAAAGATGCAGAAAACATTCCATAAATCCAGTTTACAAAGAATGAACAGAGACCCCAAGTATGGATATAACTGGATAAAGAATCTGGAAAATGTAAGAAGCTCGGAAGAAATCAAACTATATCCAACGGGACACGTCACCAAAGATGCGGGAAGATTATATATTGCAATTCCGGCAAAGAAAATCCTCACCGAAGAAGAAACCCAATTCCACAATATTATAAATCTTGGTAAAATGCGATAAAGAATAAAAGACAATAATACTAAGAAGGATGTCCTATTATAAAACCGCACTAAGACGCACAAACAACGAACTAGTCGATTTGGCTATGGCCTATCGAAACAAATGCGAAATCAATGTCCAATATACCGAAACCGGAATCATACTAAATATAGACCGAATCACTTTTATTATATCAGATAAATATCCATTTCAACCACCCGACGCCATAATAAACGAAGAAGCCTATTCAAAATGGCTCACGCCGCCATCCCGACAAATCCGAGACCGATTTACAGTATATGGAATACACGATATAGGATGTTATTGCTGCCATAGCAAACTGGGACGGCGCGGTTGGTCACCCGGATGCAAAATAATGGACGTCTTAGGGGAAATTAATATAGTGAGAAAATCGAAGAGGCAAATACGATATATTCGATTATTAGAATCCATTTTCAAAGAAAGGCCGGGCATCAACGAATCGATTATCATGAAAACAATGGAATATTTATTAATATAAACAATATAAAGAATGGACACTATAGTATAGTGTGAGAGAGAGTATCTCAATAACATATCACACAGCGAATCAAATTTCACTATTAGAAACCCCATGATATGTGCACCCCACACACACAAAATGTTCTTGTAGCTCAGTTGGTTAGAGTATGGGTCTTATGAGCCCAAGGTCAGCGGTTCGAGCCCGCTCTAGAACAGAATGTTTAAGGTTTTACCTAGAACATATATTTTATGTTTAAGGTCGTACCGTACCTAGAACATATATTTTATGTTTAAGGTCGTACCGTACCTAGAACAGAATGTTTAAGGTTGTACCTAGAACATATATTTTATGTTTAAGGTCGTACCGTACCTAGAACAGAATGTTTAAGGTCGTACCGTACCTAGAACGCAAATTCGGATTTTGAGCATACATTCGGTTGTATTGCTAATCGCTTATTTCGGTATAATGCCGAATAGTCAAAAAATCCACACAGCAATAACTTAAATTTCAAAATTAACCCTATGTGAAGTGGCAGCATAAGGTATATGGTTACGTCCATGTTAAAGCGTCGCAATATGCAACAGCATTACTGGAATAACCACCCCCCTCGGAATAAAAATCCAGGGGTACAACGCTGTCTTTTATCAGCGTGTGTCGATTAAAAGTCAAGAGTCCTTGCCACGGTCTCAGTGATTCGACAAATAAAAAGTAGCTTTATTAGCTCAGACGGTAGAGCGCGAGGCTGTTAACCTTGAGGTCGATGGTTCAATCCCATCATAAAGCGATTGTATCGCAAAAAATTCAAACACTTTTTTATATACCCAACAAAAATGGGGGTATATAAAAACCAAAAAATCCACGTTATATACCCAACAAAAAATGGGGGTATATAAAAAATCCAAATAGTCTAGACTTAAGCATCCAACAAGTATCTAGCAAAAATCCGCGCGAATACGTTGGGCAAGTTGTGTGTATCGCGGATTATCCAATGACTCCTTCAAGATAGACGCGGGCGTCATGGTCAAAAGCGCCTCCGCCCCCTTTTCGCAAAAGAGATTCAGCAAGGCAGGACTAAAGCCCGACATCATCGACGTATTCGCCTGTTTCGTGAGGCAGGGCGAGCCACCCGTCGAGCGCAGATTCCAGAAGATGATGTGTGGAGGTTGTGTATAGCCAGCTGCCGCATATTTCTTGGCAATACCATCAAACATTGAGTCGTATTTATTGTCAGCACTGTCAATTTGCATATCGGAAAAGACGACCAGAGTAATCTTCGCCGCCTCTTCCGGAGGAATGCGATGTCGAACCAATGCGTCCAATATCAAATCGACCGCCGCACCAAAATTAGTGCAGCCGCCCGCATCCGACTTGGATAGTACATTCACCATTTCGACAAAGTTCTTGCATTTATCGAGATTGCACCAAGTTGGCGAAGTACTAAAAGTGAGAACGCGCTTCCCCAAACGCGACTTCTCGGCTACGCGAATACCCAGGGCAAGGGCGACGTGAAATGGGTCGCCACCTTCCCATGTCATCGACGCCGAAGTGTCCACCATCGCTACGAAATCAGTCAGGGCCCCCGTCTGCGCAGCATTGTCTCGCCATTGTGAGTTGAGAAGTTCGGTTTCTATGGCATGATTAATAATCCCTTGGCGAACAAGGTCCAATGCACGTTTCGAAAAATCAATCATCGAAACACGCCCACCCTTGACCTCCTTCCCAACGGCAAGACGGTTCTCAATGAATTCGCGGAATTTCTGGGAACAAAGGATTCGGTCCCACTTGTCACTGCGTTGGTTCTTTCCATCCTTGGTCAAATTCAAGAGGGCGTTCTTCTGTTTTGACAGAGTAATCGACGTGGTCTTGTTATGGTCAATCTCACACCAAGACTGAGCACACTGCTTGATTTGTATCGTATCGAGCGTGCGGTTGAGACCACTCACCAATTTGCGGTACTCGGCAATACACTTCCGCTTGGCCAGTTGCTGCTTCAGCTTTGTATTAGGCTGGCCTGAAGACTGGCCCAAAGACTGGTCCGAAGACTGGTCCGAAGACTGGCCCGAAGACTGACCCGAAGGGTTGCCCAAATATTCGGAAAAATAGTCATAGGCCAACAACCGGTTCAGATGAAGAAACGGCTCAACCGAAGAACTCTGACGCGGAATCCACTTCGCCAAAAGAGTCATCTTACCAGACACCGATTTATCGGTGTCAGTGGACGAATCGACACTATAGGCAGCATCAAGACGCAACTGCGCATTCATAATACGCACAATATGATGAAACAAAGGATGATTCTTAGAACCACGCGAAAAACAATAGGCAACAAAATGCTTCATGTCCTTCCACGAACCATATGGATGGAATTCCGTATCGCGAACACCAGTGGCATCCACCGGCGGCAAAACAAACGTCTCCAGAGCAAACTCGGCCAATTTGGGAAACACGCCATACCATTCATATATCATCATATAGGCAAGCGCATATTCCCCCTTTCCCGCAATAACGTCACGGGTCTGACCAATCATGCAATATAGCATACACAAACATTCAAGCAATGCCTCCTTCTCAGAGGGCGAAGCTTTCAACATTCGGTGTTTAATATGATTTAACATCGATTTCAATTCGTCCGCCAACACGGACATATTCTTGGTACGAACCGTCTGGAAACTCAGACCGACGATACGCGACTCCAAGTCACCCGCAAAGGAATCATATTCCAAATGACCGTTTTCACCGTAACGTTTCGACTGCTCAATATCAATAGCGGCAATAAGAGAGGACATTATAAATTTCAAATGGTTATATAATATAATTCTTTGGCTTTATGCCTTTTCGCAATTATATTATCGACGTCGACGGCAAAGTCCAATCAGGAAAATTGCCGGTCAATAATTGTATAGTGACTTCCCGATGCCCCCAATTCCGAATTCAATAGACGATATATCTCATGATAAACCGTATTATCGGAATATCGACGACACGTATAAATATCAAAAGCTAAGAAGTCCCGCTCGGGGAATGTATGGACGGACAAATGAGACTCGGAAAGCATCCACAATATAGTAAATCCACACCCATCGAACAAATGCGAGCTCTTAGAAATGACCGTATAATCATATGTATTACATATTTTACTAAGAATCGCTTCAATTGCCACAATATTATTCAAAACGACCCCATTTTCAATATTCTTAATATCACATATCATCTGTTTTCCAGGTGTGGCGTCAATTTCCGAAAACATAATAATATATAGAAAACAAAAAAATAACGCCAAAACTCCGCCTAAAAGCCCTCGACCACAAACCCGCACCATAAAATTGAAATGCTTTATGTATAAATCAAAATATCAACAACCACACCAACTCGACCACCCCATACGATGAACTCAATAAACGCAACAGCAAATACAGGCACCACAGAATGGAACATGTTCCGACATTTCCTTTCGAATGAAATGGCCGACGAAATACATCATTTCGCTAAGATTCACCGATATGATGACCGTATCGCATTCAAAGAAGCTTGGACCGAATGGACCAAAGCGGATGACATCGAACCGCTAATAAATGAGGAAATCAAGCGAATGCGAAATATGGGATATACATCGGATATAGTGAAGAAAATGTTTGTGAGCGCGCGATACTATCATCGCAATGCACCCGACCAAGACGGCCACGACCAAGACGGCCACGACCAAGACGGCCATAATGAAGACGAGCAAAACAACCCAAAAATCGGCGGACTTTCGAAAGAAATACTAAGAAAGATGGACGAGCACATCTCGCAGACAAAAACCGAGAAAAAACCACCGCAAGACCAATTCAATGAATTTTGTATAGGACATCGCGACAGCATCGAAAAAGAAATTGCTCGATTGAAAGCGAAATGCCCTCAAGACAAACTCGACCCGACCGAAGTACTGCTAAAATTCAAGAAATCATACAAGAATCGCTATTACACAGCGCGAAAAACCCCCGTCCCATAGTCGACCCCCCCGTCCACCGCACCACCGCACCCATCACCAACACGCTCAAAAATGAAGACAAAATTTTTTTTGTCAAAACCAAAACCAAAACCCATAAAATTGATTATATTGTATTTCAATATATAAAATGCAATACAAGCAACATGTCGAATAACAGCGTATCCACTCACAAAGTATCCACCTATACGGATAAATATATGAATATGCTAAAGCAATACATTTGCTTCTATAGCATGCAACAATTCAAAGAATTATACAAAGACAACATGGCAAATGCATCGGACCGATTCGCATGGTCAAAAGTATTCAACCAAATCGAAGAAACCATCAAGCTCTATATCATCGAGCTCGACCGCTTTAGACGAGTTCCCGAGCGTTTCGACACACCCATCACCGTATTTCCTATATGGAATACGTATGAAGAATATACGCAGTATTTGTGCGAGCCCTATGGCCGACCCTCCTATCTCGTCGGCTCACAACATTCCTATGAGACAACACGCCAAAGATGGCAGAACGAGAATATCACAAACTGGGCAAAGAATCATTTCATCCATCTGATTACGCTCAGACTAAGAATCGACGGTTATATCACAGACGACAATGAGTCCGAGATTTCATCAGAGGAAAAGACCGAATATGAAACCGATATTGGCTACTGTTTCGACGCAATGACATATTACACTGAGGTCGCCAGCAAACAAAAGACAGTGTCCGACATAGTCAAGCCGAACTGGGATGACTACGAATTGAGGAACATTGACGAATCACAGTACTTCTTCCATGAACGTATGGTGATGTACGAATTCGAACGAATAAAAGTTCAATATTACGAAGACCTCACCCTGTGGCGCATCAAACAATTTATAGGAATCTAATCAGGTTTAGCCGCACCGTAACATTATAGCCAAGTATCCACGATAAATCTAAGATAAAAGAACCATATTTTTTTATAGAGAATATATATCACAAACGATGAAACAATCAAAACCGAAAGAACCGGTGCAATTTATAGGGCAAGGAACATACGGATGTGCATATAAACCAAACATCCCCTGTAAAAACGAAAAACAATTCGAAAAGGGGAAAGCCTTTATATCAAAAATCCAAAAAAGTACACCCGAAGTCGAGCGCGAAGAACGATTCGGCAAATACATTACCGAAAATATCCGCGATTATAATTCCCGTTTCGCCCCCATATTAAACAGCTGCGATATAAACATCGACCAAATCGCACCGAGAGAAGCCGAAAAATGCAATATCATTATGAGCGAACTCGAAAAACAAAGATATTACGGTAAATCCGCAAAAGACGCGAAATTCAAAACATATAGGCAAAAATACGCGGGTAAGAACTCACTCGGAGACCATTTTATCGCCATTCTGAAACGCACCCCACACCAACTATTCAAAAAAATGATAGAAAGCAATCTCTATTTATTGGAAAGCCTTTCGAAACTACTTAATATAAAAGAGCACCCCATTGTCCATTACGACCTCAAAGAAAACAATATCATCTATAATGATACGGAAAACCACCCCATTATAATCGACTTTGGCCTTTCCATCGAATTACCCGATATTTCAACCTATGACAAAGAATCCGCCTTATCCAACTATTATGTGTATTATGGTAAATATCCCCCCTGGTGTTTAGAAATCGTTCTATTGTCCTATATTGCCCAAGTCTTAGTAAATGACCAACACGTCGACATAAAAACGGCCAAAATATCCCCGGGCGATATAGACAGTTTATTGGGTGTACTCGACGAGTATGTCAAAGAAAACGAAGTATTTCGGACGGGGGAAATGGCGACTGGAATAGCGAAATTTAGCCATGAATGGACCACCTATATATCCACCTTCTTAGACAAAACGTGGCAGGAATTGTATATCGACTTGCAACAATCCTACAAAACATGGGACAACTATTCTCTCGCCGTTATTTTCTATTTCATGATATATGATATTCTATATGAAAATGACATCGACAATCCCATTATACACAAATATAGTAATAACCTGCAACGGATTATCTTAGCCAGTCCGAAAAAAAGACAGACAATTCAAGAAACAATGAAAACAATCCGGCATTTTTCTAAGAATGTAAACATAAAGGACTATAGAGAGCTAATATATAGTATATCAAGTTTACCAGAGGGAGTACACCACATGACCGCAAAACGCGTGAAATCGAATAAACGATATATGATACGATAAACCCCGACCCCCTACCCCAAAAACCAACCTAATTATCTATTACCCTCTTAGTCCGGCGATGTGGCACGATGGCCACGCGTTTCGTTTTCTTTCCATTAGAAACCCCCGCTTTTTTTACAGAATCATCCAAGATTTTCAGTATTGGCTTCGGCTTCTTACTCTCATCGGGCAACATTTCTTGGAAAATGAAATAAATGGCATTCAATTCGTGAAATATAAATATCGATTTGGATATTTTGACATCACCCAATAAAGGAACCGAAGTCAAAAACCGCTTCCCCGATGATACAAATGTATCGTAGCCCCCAGTATTCGCCATATCTTGGATATTCTCCGGTTCGATGTCGATGTTGTATAATAATATATCCTGCAATTGATATTTGACATTGTCTAAGATTTTGTGTCGCTGTGCAAACGCCAATAGCTGGTCATTCGTTATGACCGTATTTTCCGACCCCCCAAAATCTTGGGTTTGTCGTGTAATTTTATTGATATAATCATTTATATTGACATACACGAAATAGAGGTTGATACTGGCCATGGGCTCCCTGAAATAATTTTGTTTTATATCAGTCAATCGTTTATGTGTATTTAACCAAGATAAATCAACATCCGTGTCCGCGTCCACCGAACTCTTAGACAAAGGCATCGACATAATTTATTTAGTTATGTCGATATTTATTTTATAGGAAAAAACCGCATACACCTAAACCATGCAGACACCTCAATTCAAATGCTCATTCGTATAAGGATTCTTAGTATAAGTCCGCAATAAATCGTTCTTAGGAATAAGCGCACAATCATTCGTAATAGGGCTGGGGACCAGTGTTGTCTTAGTTTCGGTCGATGGAACCGCCGCCTTATTTGTTTGGACAGGACCTTCATACAAAGACATGATGGTTTTTATCACCGGATTACGCTCAATATCCGCCACATCAAATTCAATGAGACGAATGGCGTCAATGTTCTCCACGCGATTCGACACCTTGTATTTTTGTATAATATCACTCAGACCACACCGGTCCTTCTTATCGGTCTGTTTCACATCCCCCGTAATTACCATTCGACTATTGGTGCCAATACGCGTCAACAACATGAGCATCTGATTCGGCGAACTATTTTGCATCTCATCGGCAATAATATAGGAGTGTTTGAATGTCCGGCCGCGCATATAGGCAAGCGGCGATATTTCGAGCACACCCGTCAAAAGCAGGGTCTCAATGTCCTTCTTACTATAAAACTCCTCGAAAATATCCATAATGGGTCGCGTCCAGGGGTCCATCTTTTTATTTATGTTGCCGGGAAGGAATCCGAGCTCCTCCTCCTCCACCGCGACCAGGGGTCGCGTAATCACAATTTTTTTTATCGTACCCGCCCGCAATTCTTGTATAGCATTATTGCACGCAAAAAGCGTCTTACCCGTACCCGCCGGACCCGACGCCAATACAATTGAAACATTGCGATTTTCTAAGAATTTCGTGTATAATTGCTGCGTTGCCGTCTTTGGTTTGTATAGGGGCGACGCAAACTTGGGCATAACGCCTTTCATGCTCGGCTTAACAGCAAACGCTGTCGTGATAAAGCACAGATTCAAAAAAGGTTTCACAAATTGCATAACCTTCATTTGTCTATTCTTAGTAAAACCCTTTATATAAATTTAGAAAAAGCATATACTTGTACTACGCATAAATAAAATCACACGATATGATATATGTCCGCGAGCGATTATTTGACCGTAAAAAAGCTAAGAGCAATAAAGACCCCCTCAAAATATGTGACCCGCGACGCGGGAAGTCTCACCGAATTGAACAAAATAACGACCATTTTGAATGGAACGACTAAGAATGATTTCGGTATAGAGAAAAACGTCAATTTATTCGATGTGGCATTCATTCCCTTGACCGAAAAAACGGAATGTACTTCTATATGGGCATGCGACGAACCGACGCCCGCACCCAACAAATACCCGCATAAAAGCCAATATGTCACACCCCCACTCAGCATCTATCCCAATAAAAACATCGTCTTAGCAAATCCCGCGAAATATCCGAGTATCGCCAAACCCGTCGTAAATATCAACGGTTGCAATTCACTCACATTCATCCGCCCCAATTCATATATAGCAACACTCGGCAAAAATACACTGAAATATCGACTGGGAAGCTGCCCATTTTTAATAGGGGAATCTGCCAAAAACTGGACACTGACTGAACACGCCGGACCCAATGTAAATCCCCCCGCCGGCCATCCATTGACGATGCAAATATTGTCTACACATAATGTATAATGTCAATTGCAACATTGAAGCGAAAAACCGCGGCAAATTACAATAATGCAAGTGTGGGACACAAACAGTTTTCCCTAAATGGGGGGCATCGGAATCAGGGATATGTAGGCCAATCTGTAATATCGCGGAGTTTACCAAGAACCCTTATGCGCGGAGGTGCAGTAAGAGGACACGGGGGATGCTGCGGCACATACAATGTCGGTCACATTATACAATCCGGTTTAAATTACCAAGAAAACCCCAATGTCGTGAAATCGTCGGTCATCAACAATGCAGGGATGTTAGTGAACAAATATGAATGTATAAGAGAAATCGTAAAATCCAATCCAGATTATACTGGCAGCACTAAAAAGGTGAATATAGTAAAACCCGATGCGACGAACAACTCGAACACTCAGGGGGATTATATTGCTAAGATTTCCCGATTAAATATATGCGAGAAAGCCGATACGGATGTCCCTGACCGCAAATGTCCACCCGATATAGCGAAACTCATGTCGACGCCCAATCCATATACATTGAAATTATGTACGCATATTACTAAGACGGACAAGCAGACCGGTATTCCAAATACCCAGGGAGATTATATTGCCTATCTCGTCGCCAATAAATGCCAGATAAAAGAACTGAACCCACCGCAAAAAGGTTTAGCGGCAACTAACAATGCCCCTTTTGCGTGTTGCCGTTCATTGTCACATAATTTACCGGGTATATAACCGACCTTATCGACATAACATAACATTCCATAGAAAATTGATATTACAAAAACCATAATAATGATTGTATTATATAACCATTATTATAATGCTCGAAATCGAAACACTACTTCAACTTTATTTGGATTCCCTCTCACCAAAAGAGCGAAAAGGTTATGATATTGCAAGAGACCACTTGGGGTCGTCCTTCTCTTTGGAAAAGTCCATCGGATTTATCCAATTTTCCAAGACATACAAAGAAAATCAAGACTCGTCCTCGAAACCAGAAGCTTGAGTGCTTTGTATAGCAGCCAACCGCTCTTTGAATAACTTGTAATTCACACGTTCATTCGAAACATCGCCAAACATGGTGTCATACATAGTCGGGGTACGACGAACAATCTTTCGGCGACTATGAATGGGTTGTATAAAGGAAAAATTAATCAGTTTACCAAGATAAATGAAACGATTTTGTATTACTATCGCGTCGACAGTTTCGGACTTCAAAGACTTGGGTTCCAAAGGCTTGGGTTCCAAAGGCTTGGTAGGATACTTTTTCAATTTGGCAAAACTCGAATTCTTAGTATCTTGCATCAATTTTTGTTGATGCTCACGTTTTTTTGCCGTCTCATTCAGCAAATCACCCCTTTGTGCAACGACAAAAGGATTCGCAACACCCTCGTCCACAAATTCAGTCTCATCCACAAAAAAATCGCGACAATAGTAAATCAATACATATTTCATGGCCACCGCATTTAATATCGTATAGGTCATCGATTGGTCGGAAAAATAGGCAAATCCCTGTTTGGCTATATCGTAAAACATGATTATATTGCCGCGCGGAGTCGATTCATATATAATACGTCTTTTCCATGTTGGAACGAGCAAATTATCTTCAACCGATAATGCCTCGGACAATTTGTCCGGAACATAAACAATTGATTCTATATTACGATTGAAATCATCAACCTTAGTAAAACTGTCCCGAAATCGTTCACGCGCCGCATCAATATAAATCTCAGTCGGATTCTTATCACGCTCTACCACCGAAACCGGCGATTTCCATCCAAGATACATCAATCCGACATAAAACCGACATCGCAAAAAAGCATACAAAAATCGGCAATAATATAAAATACCAGACCAAACCGAAACGAGATTCAATGTAGACATTGGAATCAATTGTATAGTAACCCCCCTAATTAATATTTATATGGTTATATGTATTCATTTCCAAATATTATGGCCCCGCAGTAGCCAAATACCAATCTTTGTATGCAACCGATAATGTATAGGCAATTTGCCGCGTTTCTTCGCAATTGGTCTCATCCGACATAATCAAAACAAGCATGTTCAATGAAACCGCATTCCAAGTAAAAAAATCCCTCTTTTCCAAAGATTCCTTTAATTGGTCCAACACCACACCCTTGTCCATATCTTCATAACATTGTTGGCACATTATATGTATTCATCTTAGACGATTTTATATTTGTTACTATGTAAATAACTATAGGCACCCCCCGCAATATTATACATCCACTTTACCCGAAAGCTCGAGTTTCCTCACCTCAATGAGCGCCTTCATTTCCGCGTCCAAGAACGGGACTTCGATACGGTCATAGGTTTTATAGGGATTATCGGGATGCAAACAGACTAAGAAGAGACCGACCACCTTTTTGTCGTATTTGTGCTCCAAAATGGTTTTATAGACATTCAGCTGCAAAGCATAGTGCCAGAAGTTGGTGTCGGGCAAGTGCGAAATACACGGCGTCAGGGCCGTCTTACCATAGTTATTCTCAAATGCAATCTCCTTGCATCGCTTCCAATCATATATTAGAAGCGTCCCATCGGGATTCTCGAAAAGCATGTCAATCGACCCCGAAATCTTCAGCTCCTCGTAATAGACCATCCATTCCGTACGATACGGCTTCAATTCGGGGAAATCGCGCAAGAATTCTTGGAAATATCGGTATTCCACACTCGGATTATTCACCACACAACCATTATAATAACATTCGATGTCATAATGCATCGCCGTACCCGCGGAAGATGCGGCATCGCGATTCTTATCCCAATCCGCTAATATTTGCTGCCGCGTCATACCGTAATATTTGTATGTGGGGTCCTGCATCCGCCGTCCACGCATCATGGTGTCAATAATCACATCCGCGTCGAATTCGGCGAAATGATGGTGATTCCACGTCGTGACCGACGTATATCCACCCTCGCCGTGAACATGATATATATGAGGTCCCTCGTCAAAGGTAATATGCTCGTCCCTAGGATGACGATTCTTCTCGGCCAAATAAGTGGGTACGGGACGGGTGGTCTGAGTATTCGTGTTCGACATGATATGAATAAAGTGCGCTGTGTTTATATAGTATATAGACCCATTATTACCTATCAATTTTATAAGAGTAACCCCGCGTTTACTAGATAAAAATATTAACTAAAACCAATATAATTAAATGGCAACACGTAATTTAGTATTAATTACATCAGTAATACGTATAACCGATGCCCCATATAATTATACAAATACGCGAAGCGTATTTTCCCATTCGGAAAGATACGAGCAGACAAAACGAACAATCGAGTCTGTAAAAGAAAAGATTCCGAATTCGACTATTTTCATCATAGAATGCTCACCGATAAGTCAAGAAGAGCGGGAATATTTAGTCGAACATTCCGATATATTTGTGAATTTATTCGATTTAAATGACGAAAATATTAAAAATCAGGTGTCATCCATTTCAAAATCATTAGGAGAAGGTATAATAACAATAAATGCATTAAAATACATAATAGAAAACAAGGTCGAATATGATTCATTCTATAAAATAAGTGGGCGTTATTGGCTAAACGACAATTTCAATTATGACAACTATAACAATGATTGTATTGTATCGCGTGAAATTGAGACAGACGACAATTTGAAATACATATATACGTGTCTTTATAAATTACACCGGGACATGATTCCTGCATGGATGCAATTCCTATATGATTCAATGAACGATATGCAACTTTGTGAAAGCGCCGAAGTCATTTTTGCATACTTTGTCGAACGCTGTGATTTTAAAAGAAAAAATCTGGATGTACTGGGTATAAGTGGTGTAATAGCGGTAGATTGGACTAGAATCGATGTATAATATAAACCTATTTGTTTTTAATCGACGTCTTGTCACGAAACAATGAACGCTTCATTAGTATCTGCGTATCATATGGAGAAGATGGGGGTGTCGACGGAGGTGACACATACATGTCATTAGGGGACGACTTATCAAGTGGCCGACGAATTGTACCCGTATAATTCTCCGCGACGTACCCCGGTAGAAGCGACGGCAATATGAGCGACAAATTGGGCCGATTCGGATTATTATATGAATAGGGGGAGGGATAATCATCGTCCCCCGTGTCCTCAACCGGACTCCATCGCGGCATTTCGTAGTATTTTTGCTCTATGACATGAGGCAGACAATAGGTCAATAGCCGGCGTTTTTCATAGAGGAATTCGTCGAATGAATTATAACCATTCACTTCACAGTCGGCCATCTCCCGTAATATACTATCGCCGACCTCCCGCGAATAAAGGGGAAGGGGCAATTCGTCGTACAACCAAAGACGTTGAAATTCGGTAAACGTAACCGTCTCTATATAGGCATGGGATTTCCGCTCCATTGCGTCCTTTTCCTCAATATCCCGCCAAAAGTCTTCTTCTTCTGATTCGGTACACTCGTGCAGTGGAATTATCAAACGCCCATCTCCGGTGTCGGAGTCGGAATCTTGTATAATGATTTCACCGGAAATACCCGGTGGATTTGCGGAACCTAACACCGCACTCGATATGAATCGATTCACATGTCGGCAGAATAAATCCGCCGTATTAATCATTCCTCTATACACTTCATGATGAAATCCGCGTTCGGACATTGTATGTATATTATATTCAGAATATACATCCAAAAATAGATTCAATTTTACACTATTCGTGGTCTACCTGGATACAGAAGGAAAAATCGCCCCCATTCAAATCGATGTCGGTGCCTTTATCGTTCACCAAACGCACATTCAATCGCTGTATATCAATCGTACCATTATATGACCGCACATCGGAAAGCAACAATCCATTGAAATTATTTGCCACAATTGTACTACCAAAAGGATAATGTATATAGTCGAGTGAAATACGCGCCAATATGTTTTTACTAAGAAACCCGTCGACAATCGGCGAAATAAAGGAATTCGGATAAGCCGAACTGAATTCATCGACGACTAAATACAAGTATCGCGAATCCAATATAGCAGCCTTTTCAGATATGACGCTATTCAATACAGTAGGACTGTAATACTCAGTACTACGGAATCCCAATGCCCATCCCAGTTTGCCCCTATAATTATTAGTATCCGTTTTTCCAGAAGCATCAATATTGAATAATACTTTAACATTTGAAATAATGGTTGATATAGATGTTTTATTAGTTAATGTATTATGCGCAAATGTGAGACCAGAACCACCAGCGCTATTATTTAATGCTGTAATTAGACTGGATATAGTATAATATCCATCTGCTACAGTATAAACTGTTGTATTACTCGAATGAACACGTGCAAAGTAGTTATTACCAAGATTAGCCGAAATGTTGTAAAATGTATTGGGTATTTCCGCATTACATACTATAATACTTCGAACATTCGTAAGGCGTTCGGGGATACTGATGTTGGAATTCGCCAATGACGGACCGAAAGAATCTTTGTATTGTGTATCTATATTGATGTATTTGCGTTTTGACGGACGATTCACATTCGTCATCACCATATTGCGACCATATTGATTCACTTGAGGGTCCATAAATAGAGACGGATTCATTATATAATAATCGATATATTATTATATATTCCGAAGCGCATTCGCGACCAAACCCACACCCTTTCTAAGATTATTTGCCACATGAAGCACAATGAACGACCGGATAAACGTTTTGCAACATACCAGTCTTCAAAAAAGGGGTGTGAGACACCGTGGGTTCAGTTTGGCGCGGAATATAAACGGGAACCGAATTCTTAGTGGCTTGACTAGACCCCGAGCCCATGTTTTTCCCAACAATTGTGAAATGGAGCGTCATAAAAAATTGATTAGTTATAATATATATTATATATTGTAACCCCCCGACATGAGTACCCAAAATCATTGTACTTATTGTAATAAGTATTTCAAATGGAGAGACCTATTCGAACAACACGTTTTGATGTGCGAATTTATAAATCGACCGAAATATCAGCGCGACCGAGATTACGAAAACAACGAACCGCCATTATCGCCTAAAGATACTTATTGTCTATTGCGCGAAATGGCGTTGAAAATTAAAAGCCTGGAAACCAAGGTCACCAAACTGGAGTCGTCTGAAAGGACGAAAAAAACCAAGGTGATTACGCAATGGCTGGCGGCGAATCCGAAAACTAGACCCGAGCGGACATTACTCGAATGGACGGCGCAATTCGACGTCGACGACACATGTCTTGATATGGTGTATCGCGAAAACATCTTCGATGCCGTCCAATATTGTATCAAGCGGGAATTCACGCGTTTCAAAGAGGACAATGCACCCATCCGCGCATTCTCGCAAAAACCCAATACCATATATGTGTATATTACCGACGACAAAAATCCCGAATCCCGTGTCTGGAAAATATTGGGCACCAATGAACTGGAGCGGTGGATTGCCCATATTACACAGCGTTTCTTGGTCGAATTCACTAAGAAACAGGGCGAGAAAATCGACGAAATTTATAACAATCGCAAAGAAGAAGAGCGGCACAATATCATGATGCTCAAATTGAATGGTAAACTCATACCATCTAATGAGCTGAAAAAATGGCTTATTCCTAAGATTGAGACGAATATACAGACAATGATAGAATATGAATTTGTTTAGGTTACTACTATCAATATCCTATAGCCAATTTTGAAAATATCTTTTTTCGTTGTCTCCGCAATATCGGAAAACAAGGTACATCAAAATACCAAAAAGACCAAGATACAAAATTGATTCTATATTAAACTACTCTTTAATATAAAAAGCCATCCAAATATGTTGTCACCTGAGCAAGAATACGCATTCGAACAGTTTAAACGCGGTCATAATCTATTTATCAGTGGTCAAGGTGGGACGGGCAAAACCCGGCTCATAAAACATTTAGTCGATTATCTTGACACAAATGGACGAAAATACCAAGTATGTGCACTGACGGGCTGCGCGGCATTATTACTCGATTGCGGTGCGAGAACAATCCACTCGTGGTCGGGAATACGATTGGCCAAGGGCCCGGTCGACCAAGTCGTCGCCTCTACCGTAAACAACAAATATGCGATGAAATCCTGGCGCAATACCAGCATTCTCATCGTGGACGAGGTAAGTATGATGTCAAAGAAAATATTCGAAATATTGGAGCGCGTTGCCCGTATCACAAGAGGCAATGGTCAACCATTTGGCGGTATTCAAATCGTATTTACAGGCGATTTCTATCAGCTTCCACCCGTAGAATCCTATGGAGAGCCCGACACCGCCGCCTTCTGTTTCGAATCAGATGTATGGGCACGTGTCTTCAAACCCGAAAACCATATTATATTGCAAACCGTATTCCGACAGGTCGACCCCCTATACCGCGAAATACTATCGCAAGTACGCGAGGGAAAACTCACTGACAAAAACGCGGAAATTCTAAGAAAATACGTGAGCCGGAAATACGACCCCGCGGAAATGGGGGGATGCATCCCCACCAAGATTTACCCTATACGGTCAAAGGTCGACCTCGTCAATACCCAAATGTTTTCAAAAATCGCACAAGACGAATATGTATTTCGGTGTGCAAAGATAATCGATGGCACGAAAAACATCGAAAAGAATACCCCCATTCCTTCCGCCGTCTTGGCGAAATGCGGCGAACTTTCTCAAGAGGAAAAGGAGAGCGAGATTCAACAGCTTCTCAACAATACCCAATGTCTCCAAGTACTAAGATTGAAAGTGGGGGCGGCCGTCATGTGCACCATTAACCTCGATATGGATAATGGTATATGTAATGGCTCACAGGGCGTCGTCATCGACATTGTGGAAACGCCGGAATGCACCGACACTACCCATGTTCCCGTCGTCCGATTTTCGAATGGTATTGTCCGACGCATTTCTATGCATTATCGACAATCGGAAGATTATCCGACAATCAGTCTTGGATACATCCCCCTCTATTTAGCGTGGGCAATCACGATACACAAAATCCAGGGCGCCACACTCAAAATGGCGGAGCTGGACATAGGGGGGAGTATATTCGAATATGGACAGACATATGTGGCACTTTCCAGAATCCAGAGTTTAGATGGTCTCTATCTGTCAAATTTCGACCCCAATAAGATAAAGACATTTCCTAAGGTGAATGCATTCTATAGTAGCATACCACCAATCAATTTCGCGGTGGTAGAGCCGGCAAATCCCGATATAAAGCGTATTCACCTATAACAGGTGAAACGACGACAGCAACCGTGGGCCTTTAGGGACACGACCACATAAGAATAGTATTATATGACAAAATAAAATGGACTCTATTTGTATATAGTTATGTCAAACCCGCAATCAAATAAATTTCGAAAATATGGAGGAACGAATTCCCTCGAAACATTGAATAGTATAAATACCAATTCATTAGTGACGAATAATCTAACACTTCGGTCGAATTATCAGGGAACGTTCAATGTAAATGGTGCCCTCAATGTATCGCAAGATGCGAGCATAACTGGAGCCCTCCATGTCTCGAATGATACTAATTTAATAGGAAATTTGACAACGGGAAACACTACAATTGGTGGTAGATTAACTATCTCATCCGATATTTTTACCAATACAAATGCACATATAACGGATAAACTATACTTTGGTCAAACCGATAATACTTTTTTATTTGGAAATACATTGGGCGTTGGTATAAATACCACCAATCCTCTTGCAACCTTAGACATACATGGTTCAAACCCTCTTGCACTTAATGTATATTCAAATACACCGAATAGCACCAGTATTCTAAGCAGCAACGCAAATAATCAGGGTGTATCCATTTTGACTCAACCAAATCAAACCGCTATTCAATGGTATACCGATACAAATTTAAACGCCAATACACCCGATGCAAGTATTAGATATAAAAATGATGGAACATTCGCATTACAAAGCGGCAATACAATAATACAATCCACCTTAGCCGTATCAAAAAATAGTGCGAACCCTCCACATATAAAGGATGAAACAGTTGTAATATATGATATTGCAGCCGGTAAATATGCCGCCGATTATTATCAAACAATTGCGCAAAATAATTATAATACCGGTAATGCGCTCACATTAGTATCATCCGATTCAACGTCGAATACTTTTTTGGGTATAGTAACACCCGATAATCGGGGTATGTTGATTGGCGGCGGGTCTTATGTTGGTGATACATCGAAATCGATGGGTACAATCGGATTCACAGATAATAACGGCAAGTATGCCCCCATACAAACCATTGTATCAGGAAATACAGATACACTAAGACCGACAATTGGCATCAATAAATATCACCCGGATACGAACAACTATGTTCTCGATGTGAATGGTCCGGTCAATGTAGAAAACTGCCAAATAAAGAGCGTATTGAATTTGACCTTTTCGGTTAATACAATGGGACAATATATAGACCCCGCGTCAAATAAACAATTGATTGTTACGGCTGGAAATGCAAATGGAAATAATACTTCCATTCTAAGTACGTCGACGGACGGTGGGAAGAATTGGACACAAACGACAATATCCAATACCCAAATCAACAATATTGTATTCAATCGTGTTTTTGTATATGATTTGACCTATGCTTTCGCATGTGGAAATAACGGGTTATTGATGTTTACTAATAATGCCGGACTTAATTGGTATTCTATTGTATTTGGAGGAGGAAATGGGTTCGATGGAATATCTGGCAATTTCGAAGAAAATCTAACATCTGTTTTTGCAATCCGAAATCTTAATCTTGGTATTTTTAATATTGTTTTTTCATTTTCCAATGGAAACGGGAATTATTACAGTGTGATTGAACTCAATTCTGTGGCGGATTTGGTTCCAAACACAAATATGAAAGTATTGGTTACTCTGAATAATACGACAAGACCAAAACTATTAACCAGTTTTCAAACCCCTTTTTATATTTCATGTATTACTGGGACAAGTAATTATATATATTTTGGTGGAAATTCCAACAATCATGGATGTATAATGCAAATTTTACTAAACCAAATAACGGCGACGAATGTTCGTACGCCATTTTATCAAAGTACTGTTGTCACCAGTTACAATGACATTAAATCAATTCAATCTAGCAATTTTGCAATTGCAGTGGGAAATAAAGGGGCCGGCTATATATCGGGTGGACTAATAGACAATAAGCCAAATGTAAACGATATATTTTTGAATGAATCATTCAACTCGGTTCATGTTTATGACAATCAACAAGCTATTGTAGTAGGTAAGAATGCGAAAATTTATTATACCGTCAATAACGGACAATCCTGGTCACCTCTATCGAATGCCGTAAATTCGTCTGAATTGAATACAATATTACATGACCCGACAAATAATTTTGTTTCGGTGGTTATGCCGGATATACGGACATTTATAATTACAAACATTATTGCGTCCTCTCTCCAAAGTGTTGTATATTACTGCTATTTGCCTGATTTGTTTGACCATCCAAATAATATGGTTATGAACCTGGTCGGAAATATGATGGTTGATGGATATGCCACAGTACAAAACGGTTTGACTGTCGAAGAAGAATTATCCGTGATAGGAAGTTCCGATTTTTCGAACCGAGTTCATATAGCAGGTCAAACAAATATCGATGACAGTTTATTTATCGGGAAAAACGTATATGTGGCGAATGACACCGTCGTTTCTGGAAATACGTTCCTCATTGGCAACGTCGGCGTCAACACATCGACACCGGCGTACCGGTTAGATATAGCAGGAAATACGCGCGTTGCAGGGAACACGTTCCTCATTGGCA
>Ga0136644_10000591_pt1 | contig 29107 bp, 53 predicted proteins | sample C_130820_EF_Meta_FD_94780 | JGI IMG/M metagenome (GOLD analysis project Ga0136644, IMG submission 94780) | Freshwater microbial communities from Lake Croche, Canada to study carbon cycling - C_130820_EF_MetaG (v2) (version 2) | ecosystem: Environmental > Aquatic > Freshwater > Lake | place...
AACAATACGCTCTGCATTATTCATATCATTAGATGTCACTACAGTTAATCCTTTAGCTCTGATGACTCTTATTTCATCATAATATATCTCAGCCTCAGAACCAATAAATTTGTTCATTACAGCCTCGTATTTGATTTTGAATCCTGAGTCTACATAAGCATCTTTAGAAATTTCTTCAAATGTTCTAGCAACTTTACCAAATACATCTGTAGCTTCTAGTGTTCTTTTATATAATGCCTCTACAAAATCATTCATCAATCCTGTTGGTGCACCTTCACAAGTAGACATATGAAATCTACTTTCAAACATCTCTGGTTCTAGCAGTAATGTTTCTACAACTCTACCCATTGTGGCAGCTTTGTTCTCATCATCTTCAGTTTTCTCACCAAGAATATATTTCTTGTGATATTTCTTTCTGTCTACAGAAAATTCTTTTAGACTAGAAGAGCTATCCATTTGAACAGCTCTATACTCTTTCTCACTTCTTATTATCATCTTTCATTTCTTTATATGCCTCTACTATTTGTTCATGCATTGCACGTACTTCTCGTGGTACTTGTTTAAACCACCACCTCACTTCTACAGCGTATTCTCTTCCATCTGGATCTTTTCCTCGTGGATCTACAAGCCAAAAGCTGTATTCTTTGTCTTCAAAGATTACACTTCCTTCATAAAAAATCTCTGTAAAAGAGTGTGTCTTATTTATCGACAGTCTTGCGATTTCTTTTTCTTCGTCCATTTTCTTTTTGTGTTTTAATATCGTGACAGCCAGTACAAAGCACCTGTAGATTATCCACTTCGCAGAACAAACGTTCTACAAATCCTGGAAGATCTTGAGCACAAGTTAGTGTACCTGCTGGCACAATATGATCTATATTTATTTTTTTATCTGGAAACCAACCTTTACATTGATTACATTGATATTCAAACTTCTGTCTTTTTAATGGGCCATTGTAAGGACGCTTAGCTTTAGCTTTACATTCTGATATAGGCTTCCACCATCTAGACTTCTGTCTTAATCCACTCCTAATGAAACTCCAGAACGCTGATTCTGTCATTGTTCCAGAGTTTCTAGTTTTAGGAGTTAATATTCTCTTAGCCATACGTATAATTTTGTGTAAATATACGTATAGTTTATTAGTCAGACAAACCTGTATAAGACATAACAGTTTTAGCTTCTCTAATTTCAGTGACATAATTACTTTGTAAATTAGCAAGTAATAACATCTGTAACTCAGCTGCTTGTTTATAGTCTAACACTATAGGTTCTTCTCTATCAGATAATGTAATACTTATGTCATTACCATCATCATATAAAGATCCTACAAGTTCATCTCTAACAGATTTACTCCATTGTGGATTATTAGAATAAGTTAACATTATCGTATTTTCACTTTTTAATAAATCATAATCGTGTTCTAAAGGTCCTCCTTTATCATTTTGCACATGTACTTCGTATCTTTTCATTACTATTTGTTTAAATTGTCTATAATTGCTTCACCATCTTCATCATACAACTCTCTAGTTGGCCATCCGTCATTATCTATAAGACTTAAGGTTTCTGCTGTATCAGTTAATTGTTCCCAATCCCAATCATCACCATCTGTATCTTCTTCAATGTACATCTTAGCTTTTTCTGTAGCTTCTTCTACAGTTTTTGCTTCTATGCTGAAGTGACCACGATACCAAATGGTCTTCTTCTCATCGATATAAAAATTAAAAGTCTCCATTATTTTTTGTATTTTAAAATTTCTTCATAAATATCATCATTTATTCTTTCACAATACCAATCCCAATTAAAGCAATTCTCAAGAATTTCAATTTTCTCATCATCAGTTAAGACAATTTTCTCATCTTCTTCTCTGTCACTATTGACACGGTTTTCTAAATTAAAATCTACATCTCTAATTCCGAAAATTAAATCTGTGCAATACCCACGAGACTTTAATTCTTTTATTAAATCCCACGAATCTATATTCGATAAGTCAATTATGTTATCACTCATATCTCTACTTTTTCTAACCAGTCTATTTCAAAACCGTTGTTTTGTTTAATTAATGTGTTCACTTTACCAAATGTACCTTCTGTATCCCATTCTGTATTCTTATAGGAAGCAGAAGCTGGATGACTAACAGGAAACTGCCAATCAAATCCTGTTAGATGTTTACTAACCTTTCCTGCTTCTTTACCTAAGAATACAAATGGTATACCAGAAAACTGAAATACATTCTCAAATAAGTATTTAATAAATGGTTCCCACAATTCTTGGTGAGCACCAGCCTTGTTCAATTCTGTAGTTAAGGCTATGTTAAACATTAACACGCCTTGTTTAGCTAGATATAATACATCAGGATTCTTTTTTCTATCTAAAGCTAATCCTTGATATAGTTCTCTTTCTATACCTCCATAGAATTGTTCAAGTGTAGGTTGTAAGTAACCTGTATTACTACAACCCATCAATAAACCATCTGCAATAATTTCTCCTTTTCTAGTCATTGAATGATATGGACACATACCTACAATAACTACCTTTACATCAGGTAAGGGTGTTTCTCTAAAACATCTCCATACATCATCAGATTGAGGGACAATTATCTTGCCCCTCTTACTTTCTGATTTTAGAAATGCATAAATCTTATCACATTCCTCACTTTCTATAAATGGTCGAAGCTTATTGTGCCAACTCTCATCAATTTTGTTTTTAAAACTTTCCCAATTCATAATTATAATTCTGCTGAAAAATTACATTCTCCATTTTCTTCTACACATTTTAATAACTTCTGACCAAAACCATAGTCTGCATAGTCTTGCAGTAAACTACGATCTAGTCCTGCTTCTTCGAGCATTTTATCATTGTAACTATTATTTTTGTTAAAGAAATCGTGAAACTTTTTTAATTCATCTCCAAGCTTTTCTTCAATTGCTTTAAGTTCATTAATAATTTCATCTTTTTGATCTTCACCAATGTAATAATCAATACAAGGTTGATCTTGTATAACACATCCAAAACGTTCTCCTACATCAGAACCTTGTACAGCAAACCAGAACTTACCTTCTATATCTCCGTGATAATATCTTCCCATGATTTTTAATTGTTTATATTAATTTTCTCTTTTTTAAATACTCTTCTACAGGTTCATATCCATGTGTTTTAACAAGGTCAGACCAGTCCTTAATCCCTTCAGTTAGATACTTACGGGGTACATTACAATAGTCAAATCCAAACTTCTTTGTAACTAATTTAGAATTCTTCACTCCTGGTCCATCTGCATCAAATGATAGCACTTGGAATCTAGAGTTTTCTTTTAGGTACTGGACATTCTCTTCAGAGAAACAACCAATACTCTCATTCTGAACTGCACAACTACATGGAAATATCTTTTTCATCACCATCCAGTCTTTTTTAGATTTTTGAATAAATGCCACCTTACAGTCTTTGATATCAGATAAACCATCCATAGCAGTTATAGGTACATTATTAGGAACCCATTTAAACTGTTTATCTACGTGTGGTCTATAGATTTTCCATCTATCTCCGTATAAATAGCCAAACACCATTTCTTTCTCTTGTATAATTACTTGTTCTCTATTAAGATACACTTTCTTAACAGCATAAACATTATTAGCTTTTAGATCATCTTCACTTTGATGATAATCATTCCAATATTGTAATTCTGTATTTGTAAAAGCTCTGGTTACTACTTGTATCTTAGAATACTTTTTTTCTACAACAATCTCAGGAGCTTTGTATTCAGAAATAATTCTCTGATATTCTCCTACATTGTTCTTAGATATAATTCCAAGACCAAAATCTCTGTCGATGAGTCTTAGTGCTTCTGACAAAGGAATATTATACAATAGCTGTACAAACTTAAAACAATCACCTTTCTTTACAGAATCTGCAAAATCTATAAAAAGAATTGTACTATCTCTGTTACCTATAACAAATGATGGTCTCTTATCTTCTCTGAATGGTGAATGTGTTGTAACATTTAAACTCCATTTTGTATTAGGCATATAATACCTAAATATGTCATATGGACCTATTTTACTAAGTATAGCTTCTTTTGATAAACTGACTCTTTTTTCTCCTTTTATCATTTCTTTTTATCATTTCTTTGTTTAGTTTAGAAAAAAGAGAGCCCAAACTAAAATAGAATGGGCTCTGCTATACAAGTATGTAACAAATTCAAATTCTAAAATACATCATCATCAGCTGCAATAACTTTATCAGAAGCGACAAAGTTATCTGCTGCATTATATTCTTTCAAATCTGTGAATGAATAGAAGTCTTTACAACCATACTCACCTGCAACTTTAAGAATAAATTTATCATATATTTTCAACTCTTTTGGTAGTTTCTTACCAATACGAGTGATGTATTCTTTATTTACACTAATTTGTCTCATTTGACGTAATGCATAAGATGGCATAAATGCCTTGTTAAATACAGATTGATATTCTTTAACACCTTCTGATGTTTCAACAGTTTTAACTGTAGCCATTGCTACAATTGTATTCTTCTCATTTATTTCAATTTGATCACGTAATTCAGAAACATTACCTTTCATCAAATCTTTCCACTCCAACACAATTTTAGCGTCTTGATCTTCGTAGAAGTTGATGTTAGTCCATGCTGCCAAGAATGTACATAATTCTGGTTCACCTTCTCTAGCGACATGATAGTCTCTTTTAATGAACCAAGTTGGTAAATAATCTTCACTGTCTGCATAAGATGTAATACATTGATCTGTTATAAATTGTGTTTTTCCAGACTTGCTAATAATAGCTTTATCTTTCAAATAGAATGTGATTTTGAATTTATCACTAGTCTTGATATCTTGTAACCATACATCAACACGTAGAGTTTTAATTCCTTCATCTGTCACCCCTAGATAAACAGTAGCTTTACTGTCTTCTTTCAATTGAATGCCTAACTCATCGTTATACCATTCAGCATTAGGATTGATTGCAATAATATGTGCATCAAATAATCCTACTTTCTTTGCATACTCTTTTGTCTCTAAAGACTCTCTTTTAATTCCAGCGATTGCCATAATTTTACTTTGTTTATAGTTTAACTTTATTTATAATACTCATCAATTGAATTTGCAACATTTTGCAAATTATTAGGAATGATAGTTTCACTAAACATTCCATCGGGACTTTTAGCTGGATATTTTCTGTAACGATTTGTTACAAAACTATATGTAATAGTACCATCTTTTGATTCCTCAACATTTGTATATAGACAGATTGTTAACAGTCCTTCTAATACAATTTGATTATCAATTAATTTTCCAGCAGTTTTGATTTTATATCCTACAATCTCACCACTATCTTCTATAGTTTCTGGATGTGTAAAGTAGAATACTTTTAAATCATCACGTAACTTACGGGCTTCACGAAATAAATCAACCATGTCTCTTGCCATAATTGTAAACTTCTCGTAACCTTTCTCTGTAGCACGTGCAACCATATTAAAACCCATGATGTAGTTTGAATCCTCAATCACAATGTTTTTAATGTGCGGTGCTTTATCTGATATAGCACGTAATCTACGTGAGATATCAATTGCGTCATCCAATTCTGCATAGTTCTTATTCTCTGCATTATACAGTTTTTCAGAACCTTTAAATGGTAATTCTTTTTTTGCAACGTTAATGATGTACGTTTCTTTTGGATTTAGGTGCTTGATGGATGTGGATTTTCCCGTTCCTGTAGGCCCTACAACCCCGATTAACTTTGAGCTCATATTTAGTTTTTGTTTTAGTTTATACATCTAAATTACGAAATTAATTTCAATAATGAAAATTCTTATAAGTAATTTTTTCTCTTGGAACATCCTTTAATGATGCATCAAGCCACTTTTTTTGAAAAGATTCACTTGTGCAAAGGATGTATATTTGAGAGACTTTAGATGAATCTAAAAGTAACGTACGACCCAACTTCTGGAATAAATTTTCTGAATTAGAGTTTATATTAGTAATAATAACTGTATCTAAATTTTTGAAAGTTACTCCTTGTGATGCTAGTTGTACTAAACCAAGTTGATTAATTTCACCATCTTGAAACTTTTTAAGATTATCTTCTTTGATATTCTTAGAATGATGTGTAGGAATTCCTAGCCCATCTACAAAATCTGTATCAGCTCCATACAATAAGTACCTCTTATCTTTTAAATGATGCATTAAGATTTGTGTATTTCTTTTTAATGAAGAAAGTTTATTAATAAATCGCATTCTATTTAATGCAGGAAACTTCATATCTCTACCACTAGCTTTAGCAGCATCTAACACTTTAGTTAAATAAACAAGTTCTTTAGCTTCTGTAGTCATCCACTGTTTATACTTAGTTTTTTTAAGATATTGATTAACATCATCTACATTAAATGTAACTACATTCACTTCATAGTTAGCTACAATGTTATCTTCAATAGCTGCTTCTGTATTGTATTCATGACTAATTCTCAGATTACAATGTTCTAACAATTGATCTTTTGTTTTATCTGAATATGTACCAGATAATCCTAAGAATCTATTATTGATATTTAGTATGGAATCTAAATTCCATAGTGCATTATCTGATGCTTTATGAATCTCATCACCAACTATGAAATCATACTTCTCACTACTCTGTTTGATTAGTGATATGTATGTAGAATAAACAACCTCTTCAGGTTTCCATTCCATTTTCTCAAATTCATCCTCCCAAGCTTTTTTAATATTTACTTCAGGATAGAGAATGAGAACACGCTTGGCTTTCAAAGCCTGCATAATCATAATACCTAGTCTAGTTTTACCAAACCTTACACTAATATTAAAGCAAGTTTTTGCATTACCACCTAGATATTGTTCTACAGCCTCCTGCTGTAATTGATTTCTAATATCTTCCATGTTGTAAGAAAAATGTTTTATTCACGACTGCCTCATAATCAGAATCAGTCATGTCTTTTCTACGTTTTAATTCTTTGAACATACCAATCTGACCAAGAAAGCCCAAGCCTATTCGTACATCATCCTCACCAAAACTATTTTTAATTAGTCTTACAGAACGATAATATTTTGCACCATATTCATCCTTTAGTTTATCTAGTTGATAACCACTAGGGTCTTCCACTTTATAACGCATAGGATCAAATAGTGCCAACACTACATCAGCATCATTTTGTGTAGCTGAACTGTCTGCAAAATCCTCTAGCTGAGGTTCTACATCACCATTCTTAATTCTCATAGGATTAGCAATGTCACGATTGAACTGAGAAACTACTACAGGACTATAACCATAGAAGTCCCTGGCGTAACGTAGCTCATCAGACATTTTATCTATAGAGTTTTTCTTTGTAGGATGGTCTTTAGTAAGTTTTAACAAACCAATATGATCAACAACTACAAGAGTTATTTCATTAGGGTCATTAGGAATATATTTCCTATTCCATTTATCCACTTGAATAACTTCTCCATGTTCCATAGCATGCTCTCTAAGATCTTTTGCTATACCTACAGGATTCTCTGGTCCATCAATGATAGTAATTTTCTCTTTCATCAATTCACCATACTCTTCATACTGTAAGAAAAGATCATGTTCATCATGACTCATCTTATCAGTCCAACCTAACATCTTTCCTACAGGAATAATAATTCCATGATCTAGAAAGATTTTTCTACCAATCCATTTGGCATACTTGTAGGTTCTACTACGCTCCATTGATCTATAGATGATCTTTACATTAATCCCAGAAGCTTTACCTTCTGGACTAATAGACCAATCAAATGGATTTAGTACATACGCATCATCTATAAAACTAGTCTTTCCAGATCCCGTAAGGCCCCCAATTAATGTATATATAGACTTACGAATACCAATGTATCTGTTAAGTCTATCAAACCCCATAGGTATACCACCGTTCTTACCACTCAAACCATCTTCTACAGCTAATTTTAAATCTTGAAAACTCATAATTTTTCTGCTTCTTGTTTAATATAATTAAAATGATCCCATGAACCATCTGTACGTTGATCATCCTTAGTCCAATGTAAACCTATCTCTGACAAACAATACTTCTCAAATTGATCTGCTGCAAACTCTATGGCAATGATGGAACATTGCACTGCAAGTTCTTCTGGATAACCACTATCTGCTACAAGCTGGTAGAACTTATCTCTTAACTCTTCTGCTTCTTCTTTAGCTGTCATATATCTGTTCCTGTTATTGGTTTAACTGATTGTTTAACTACTGCTCCAGCTCTAATCAATTCAATGAATGGTTCATAACTTCTTTGATTAAGATATGTCAAAGAGTTTTGCATAAACGATAGTTTATTCTTCTTCTCTTTGTACGATGCTTCTTTCTTCAAATGCACATCATGTTTCATTGCTTCTATTAATTCTTGTGCTGTATACTCTTTCTCTGATAGAATTACATTAAACTTAATTCTACAATCTTCTTTACCAGATCTAAGGGAGCGGCTTCCCTGAAACTTAATTCCTAGATATTCAAAGGAATCAGTTCCAGGATAAGCATCCCACCAGTCATCAAACTCTTGTGCTGAAATCTTAGGCTTCACGAACTTCTGTCGGGTTTTAGCCTTCAGATATTCTAACAACTTGGTTCCTGTTTCTGTTATCTTATATTCTGATGTAATCAATCCTTTTCTATGAATTGATTGACATAAGATTTGTAATTTAGGACTGTCTTCAGATATAAGTTTTACATCATACTGTTCGTGAATCATCATCAATAGGAATACCATATCCATTGTGTATCCTTTCGCTATGGTGTCTTCGAACTGTTCTATACTTATCTCTATCTTCATCTTTAAATATTTTATCTTTGTCTATAACTTCTATTTTTGGTAGATGTTCATCTAGCATTTCATCAGCCAACAAATATACAAAATCTTTGGCCTCTGAGTATTCATAATCTTCCATATTATTCTTGTTTATATGTTGGAAATGTTAGTTTATCTTCATCAATAGTCATATTAATAATCATATATTCTCCTGATGTTCCTAGTGTATCAATATAGTGATATCTACCACCTGTAGCCTTACCTTCTACATCCATATGTTTAACTTGTGTATGTCCTACCACTTGAATGTATTTATTACGTAATGTATCACGATTTGTAGCTTGTAATGCTTCTGGACGAATCCAAATTGGTGATGCTAAACTACTATTACCATACGGATTAACTCCTGCAAAAGCAAATGAAAAAGGTTTATATTTAAATAAATCATTTACAATTTCTGAAACATCAGCATTCTCATCTTTTCGATATTCACGTGAATGTAATAGTAACCAATCGTAACTAACACCAGCATGAGTGAACAAGTAATCACCTAATCTATAACACATCTGCAGATGTTCTTTGTTATCTTCTAGTAATTGCTGTATAGCTGGTGCAGCACCTGCTTGATATCCTGAATAATGTTCAGATACACCTCTCATGTAGTGATAATCATGATTACCAATTAACATTATCACTTCAGCTTGATTTGATTGTTTATATTCTACAATTTGTTTGAAGTTATCCATTTGTTCAACAGGCGTATAATCATTATAACAATCAAAATAGTCTCCAATAAATATCACTCTATCAGCGTTTTCTTTTGCTACAATTTCTTTCCAATATGGACGACCATGTGTATCTCCTAGCACTAATGTTTTCATTGTGTGTTATTTAAAATGTGTAAAAGTTATAAAACAGTGTTGTGTGAAAATTATAATATGTAGACAAAATTGTTTACAATATAAAAGCCCCAAATTTCTTTGAGGCTCTTAAATTAACTAACATTAAATATTAATAGAATCCTACAAAAAACTTCTTAATCTTCTGCCAAAATGTAGGCTGTTGATCTTTAAGTAACTGTGCTTCAGGTGGAATAGTTGTATGAATATGCGTTGTAGCAAATCTCTTATCAACATTCCAAAAATACTCTCCATCCCATTCATCATGTATACGTAAGCCAAGATTAAGCTCAAACCAACTCATGGTTGATTGTGCTATTGTTTTATTACATTTAAATGTTTTCTTAATAAGTGGTAGAGCTAACTTACGCCATGCTTCTGTTTGTTCTGTAGTCAATGTATACACTCTCCAAAATTCTGGTGTGTCCATTGCGTCCTCATAGGTTAGTCCTATCATTTCCATTTGCATAGAGACCAACTTCCTGTTGATCTCTTCTCTTTGTTTTTCTGATCCTGCCATTAAAATAAATTTAGTTGGTTTGCGATGATTACAGGTCTTTTCTTACCATTATAATCAATCTTGTTAATAATTCTTTCTGCTCTCTCTATATAATAAGAATGATTAATATTATCTAGAGGATGATCTTTCTTGAGGTGATTACATACAGTCATCACCCATTCACCTGCTTCCACTTGTGATACAGATGCAGCACCAGACATAGAGTCTACATTCTTAACTTTTAAGAGTTTTTCTCCTGTGTTTGATACATAAAATCTAATAAGCTTATTGTAGATCGTAGTTCCTGTTTCAGACCTTCCCTCAAAATGAAAATCTTTATTAGCTTTTTGACGCATCGCAAAATCAAATATGTTTCCATGATTCCGTATGGTATCAGCCACAGGTTTACCATTGATGAAATATTCTTCAAGAGCAATAGGGATAATCCTGCCAGACTTATTCTTGTGCAACTCAAAATCAGTAACAAAATCACCTTTCTTTTTGATCTCTCCGTTTGGTTTAATCGCAATGTAATCATTGACTGTCGAGAAGATAATCTTTGTGTAGTCAGTTCGTTCCAGTTCATACTTAGTTAATTGTGACCACCATGCATTAATCTCATGCATTTTATCTAGGTCGGTTTTCTTAATTCTAATTGTTACACCATCTGTATTAGCAGAGATAGCATGTATTCCTGCTAGTTCATATGCTTCTATAAGCATCATCAAAGACAATTCACCAGTTATAGTAGTGAACATAGTGAGCTGTCTATCATAAATCCAGCTCTGCATATCAGAACTTTTACCATAGACAGAGTTTACAGCTAATTTCAATGCTCCTACAATACCTGCTATCTTTTTATCCTTCTTTGCTTGTGGCTTAAGTTCCAAACGCTTATTAAACATTTGTTTATAACCCTCAAGAAACTCTTTCCCAAGATGTTTAGGATACCTGCCATTATTGATAATGATAGCAGGATAATAACTAGACACATCCCAATCAATGATTTCGTATTCTTCATTTGCTTCAAATATTTCTGGTTTATTCTCAGTGTGTAAACCACCTTTCATAAACGAATATATATTACCATAGAAATCTATATGTTCTTTAAAATCATCTTGCAGCCCAAGGGTTATTCCCTTCATTTTTTTTAGAAATGCCTGTAGCTGTGTAGTTTTAAATGTAACATATGTTGCAATACAGTTTTTCACCTTAATTTCTTTTCTAAAGAAACCTTTCTTTGGTAAGTTTGCATATTGCATTTTCTTTTCTTTGCAATAATACTTCTTAATCATCTCATCACCAATTTTAGAATCAGAATAATTAAGACAAGGAATATCAAACTCTTCCTGAATGTCAAGTCTCAATTGTATTTGATCTTGATCTTCGTATAATGGATGCGTAGTGTTACCTCTTAGTACTTTGTAAAATTCATAAGTGGCATATACATCATTCTTACAATAGCCACGAGTTATCTGAATCTCTTCTTGTGTCATATCCACCTTTGTATGGTGAATAGGCATCTCTTCGATGTTCTCAAGATCCATTTCAAACTCTAGTCTCTTTAGACTAACCATGCGATTTTTATTATCGTAGTGCGCAACCTTGAATAAATCTATTTGTTTGAATGATAAATCTTGTTCTCTGTATTCAGGAAACACCTCAAAGTTTGCATCATGGATAACATCAGCAGCCTTCTGGGCAATCATAGCAGCAATCTCTAGATTGTCCTTCTCGTGCCAATTCTGATAGTTACGTAAGATCCATTCTACAACTTGAGCATCAAATCGTAAATTGTTATAGCCTACAAAGTAATAATCTTTATGGTCATCAATAAACTTAACCATTGCGTCAAGATTGTTGTGCCATCTACTCACCATGAATTCATGTTGTTCATGTAATTCTGGATCAAGTATGTTAATAAGAAACAACTCTTGCATTGTTTCTATGTCGTAACACAAAACCTGTAATTTATTTTCCATCTTTTATTATTTCTATCAAATCTTTCATTGTCAATGCAAATAAACATTCATATTTATCTCCATTCCAATAATCATGATAACTTTCTCTTGGTATAGCCCACCACAATTCTTCATGATGATTGTAGTGAAATACATAATTATATAATTCCATTGTCTTGTTGTTTAGCTATTTCTATAAGTTTGTCTATTGCTGCATTCTCTGCTTCTTCGTAAGTTTTAAAACCTATTTCAGCATCCATACCTTTAAACTTTATTTTAACTGAAAATGCAAAAGATAAATCATCTTCATATTGCCATATATCACATTGAGAACTATACCTCTCCCTGAACCATCTAAATACTTGTTGTTTAAGTGGAGCAGATTTAACATGACCACTATTATTATAATTATTATAATTTAATGGTTCAAATACATTCCTAGAATAAGTTGAAAGCATATTACACTTATCATAACAAGCTAAACTAAGTTCTCTAAACCCTAATTCCTTCAGGGCTAATGCTTGCTCGTAGCTTACAAATTCTTTATCCATTGTCTTGTTGTTTAATTAATTCTATAAGTTTATCTATACAAGCATTTTCTGCTTCTTCGTAGGTTTTATAATGCTCTATAGAAGTCCATGCTATATGATTTTCTGTTATAGACCATTGGTAAGAATAATCATTCCAATCATGTTGCCAATACGTATCAATATGGTTTGGTAATTCATAATTCTCCCTAAACCATCTAAATACTTGTTGTTTAAGTGGGGCGGAAACAACACCATTACCCATCCAAGGTTCGGAGTTTTTACAGTGCATTAATTCAAGTATAGGACTACTATAAAATCCAAAACACATTTCATCAAACCCTAATTCCTTTAAGGCTAATGCTTGCTTGTATGTAACAAATTCTTTATTGCTCATTTGTCTTGTTTGTTTAAAATTAACCTACCATGACTTGTATATCTACCCTTTTCCATATTATCCACATAAATATCCTCTTGTGTAACAATACCAAACTCTTTAACAACTGTATGTTTTTTCTCTGTCACTTTGGTATTTTTAATTGTACAAAAATAAACATAGCAAACTAATATTAATACAATTACATAAATTATTTTTCTTCTCATATTTTTTGTTTTTTCTTCTACAAACCAGATAGCAATTTTTGCAATATTTAAAATCATTTTAAATACCTTATCTTCTATGTACATTTCTAATTTATTTCTCATTTTCCAAATATCTTGTTTATTCCTACAACTCATCTCCAGGCTATAAGCCCAGAGATGAGGAGGATAATAATTAACATTCCCATGATTCTAATGCTGTTCTAGTTGAACCAGTCTTAATAGAATCTAACTTCCATTTTTCTAAATATCGTTGTTTATCACGAAGATGTTCTTTTTTCAACTCTTTGTTTATATGTTCAAAGGCTGATTGTATGTTGATTTTACTTTCTTTCATGATCGTGCACCGATATAAATTTTAACTCTAAACCAAAACAAAAACTGAGCAGGATTTTCCTGTTCATCATACTGATCTTCTGCAAGTTGTGCTGCTTCATAAGCAAGATCTCCAAATCTATTCATTAGCTCTTCAGCTTTTTCTACTTCTGACATATTAATATAAGTTTTCAGGATTTAATTGTTCCATCACATCATCCCAGTTTACCCAGTGAGGTGTAGACATATTTTGAACAGGTTCATCACAGTATGATATCATCTTTAATTCTATAATTTCAGATGATTCATCACCAGGATAACCTGATCCATCACGATAATACATAACTGCTGGTTCACTAGTGTATTGCCACACAACTTCTAACTCACACCACAACTCATCATTCTCTGGATGATATTGTGTTACATAACTTGTTCCTTTAGCTGTAGACATAATTTATTTGATTTAATAAGCACTACAGGATCTCTCCCGTAGTGCTCATGATTTTAATCTATAATTTTAGAAATCAAACTTTGCTCAACTGAATCTTCAATATTCTTACGAGCACGAGACTTAGCTACTTCTAGCTCTATACTTGTAAATAAATATGAAAAAATACGACCATCTTCTTTTAACAACACTGAATGATATGTATCAGCAGCATTTTTCTTTTTAGCTTGATTAATCACTTTAACAAGACTACCTACGCGTGTTTTTATCGACATAACTTTTTTTGTTTAAATATTAAAAATATACTCGAAAATGATCAGAATGAAGTTCTACTGTCTTAGCCACACCTTGGTATGTCATACCTTCTGGTAATGTTAATGGTTTTAACTTTTCTTCAATCACTTCAATCTTAGCTAATTTAGCTTCTTTTACTTTAGCAATAGCTTTAGTAGTTTTAGCAACTACTTTTATCTTACCCCTAATATTTTTATCACGCAGTGAACATAGTTTATTAAAAACTGCATTTGGAGTTTTGCTAAACTTCTCTGAATAAGTACGTGCAATTTCATAATCAGTTTTAAATTCCGTGCTATTAATAGCATCTTGTAACTGCTGAACTTGTTCTTCTGTATAAAAGAACTTTGATGTTTTTACTCTTACTTTCTTTTCCATGACTTTGTTAGATTTTAGCAAAGCAACACATCGCTGATGTATCACAATACTTGATGAATAAATAATTACCTTGTTCAGTTGTAAACACTGTATGTTGTAGAGGACTGAACACCTCTTCTGATTTTATTATTTTCTCATCTCTTGCAGCAAAGAAAGTATCTATAGTTTCCTGAATACCTATTCTTGTGCTAAACGTCATAATAAAATGCTCTTTGAATTTGGCTATGTGTTTTTTTAAATAACGAACACTAGCACAGAAATCAAGATCATACAATGTTTCACTTTTTGATGAATCTGCTTTTAAAATATCTCCATACGTAAATGTCATTTTTACTTGCTGATTTAGTTTTGCAAGTTGTGACACCATTGTAGAGGAATCTGTTTCAAATATCTCAAATTTATCATAACCTTTGGCTTTACACCATTCAATATACTCATTGATATCAGGACCTGCTAGTCCAACTATATTCTTAAACTTAAAGTGTCCTATAAGGAACTCTCTCACTGCTTTCTTTTGAGCAGCGTCTGTGTATGTGTGTTTTAGCATAAATCTATAGTTCTTCTAATCCGTCTTGTAATGTAACATCCCAGTCATCATCATTATAATTTTCAAACAGATCATGTTCTTCAAATTCATCATCTTCTGCATTCCATAGATTGTCCATTGATGTTACAATAACACGACCATCTTCTAATGTAGGTTTATCTGTTTCATCATCAAAATATAACGCTATATATCCTTGATCTTCCATACTGATGTAGTTCATGTCATCTATTGTAAAATCAAATAGTTGACCGTCTTGCTCATAGTATGCAATTTGATCTGGATATGCTACCACCTCTGGTGCAACATCTGGATTAGAATCTATAGATCTAATGAAATAAGGCTTAACAGGTAATCCGTTATGCTGTAAATATTCTTCAATATTCCGTGGTAGCTGTTCAAGCTTCCTCAAATGCAAATATGAATGCTCATTTATAGTGACACTCATAGCAAACAACATACCAACCTCCAATTGTGGAGGCTGATATGAGTTATAGATTAGTTTTACAGGTTGATATCCCATGTTATAAATCTCTTAAACGTGCTAATTTAGATTCTAATTCTGTAATTTCTTTAAGTTTTCGCTTTTCTAGCATTTCAATACTATTTTGTTCAAACTGAAATACACTTTCAAATGCTTTAGCATGAATAGCTTGTAAATCTTCAGCTGTAGCATCAGAATTAAGAGTAATTGAGCTACGCTCTTTCTTATCATGATATATTGTGTGAGTGCTCACTTTTACATCAGGAGTGTAAGTCAAACTAAAGAAACTATAATCTTCTGTACAATACGCTACAAGATCATTAGCAAAGACAATATACTTGTCCATAGGCTGAATACCTGTACGTTTTACATAATCTCTAGCATATATAGCTAGATTAGTCAATAAATCAATTTGCTCTTTCATTTTTGTCTTTGATTTTAATGTCTTTTTTGTTTTTAATATCTTCAATAAGTTCATCCTTATTGTCTTTCATGAATTTTTCAAATCCATTGACAATTTTATGTGTTATTTCATTTTTTAACAAATCTAATTTATACTCAGCACCTGTTAATTGTATAAAACGCACATAAGCAATACTCACCCAAAGTGCACAACTTATAGCAAGTATATAATCTTGTATATTATTTACTGTACTATCATAAATAAATAATTGACATACATACAAACAAAACACTATCCAATGAATAGCGTGAATAAACAACGAACTTTTTGATTTCTCAATAATAATTTTCATTTTGTTATTATTTAAACTGTGAAAAAATAAAAGAGCTCAAGGATATAATCCAAGAGCTCTAAGCAATTCAACCTTTTAACCATTATTTTTTAAGCTTTATTTTATTGAAAATAGAGCCTACATTCTCTACAGGACCTACAGCATTTAAACCAATTACAGAATCATACCCAAGGTTATTATGCTTTTGAATATCTGATTCATTCATTGGTCTACCTAAACCATAATCTGTTTCTACATCACAGTTACTCCACGCTGTAAAGATGTTATCTCTATAGCTACCAACACAAAATATTGGAGCAAATAATGTCCAAGAGAATCTTTGTTGGGCTGATTTAACTTTTACAGCTAGTTCACTGTATTTGTAACCTTCATGTGTACCATTTGAAAATGCACAATAGTACACCTCAGTGGTGATACCTGCTTGTTCCAATGCATAAATAGTTGGAATAGCAGTTCTTGCCACTTTAGCAAACGCTGAAGCGTTAACACTTGCACTCCCACAAATGTTAATAGCAATCTTCACTGTTGGTTTTCTTGCAGATTTAAGACTAACAAAGTATTTATCCTCACCAGCTATAGCTCGTGGGATAGATAGTCTAGATCCTACATCCTGAAACTTAGGTTTTCTACGATATGTCATAGCGTTAGCCATCAACTTCTTATAGCTTTTATCAGCCATAGTTGATTTAACAGCTTCTGCACACATTGTTTTACCTTTACTAGGATCAAATCTAGTCTTTTGAAACTCATCTTTGCTTTTCTCATCTGCATATCTCCAATTACTTTGTTTTTCTTGTGAAATACTTTCAATTTGTTGTCGATTAGCGTCATGCAGATGGCTTATACCTTTTGCTTTAATGGCTGCTGCATCACTATTTTGAAAGAAATCATCTACAGAATCAAAATACATGCGAAGTATATTCTTATCTTCTTTGGCTATACGCATTAGACTACAGAGCTAACTAAGTCCTTACGTAATGCCTCATCCCAATGTTCAGACATCATATTTAGAATATCTACATGTGTAAAGCCATTGTTCAACAACAATGCTGCATCATGCATAGAACGAGTTGAGAAGTTCTCACCATCTACTTTCTTAGTAACATAGTTACGAACCTTCTTAAAGAAACTGTGGTGTTTACCAGCAATATTCTTCTCAAGCTTCTCATCATAATCAATGAAGATACGACACATCTTGAAACGATCTAAGAACGCAGCATCTTGCATCTCACGCCCTTGATATTCTACAGAACCAGAACCCCAGGTATTACCTGCTAGAATACAATAGAAATCCTTGTGCTTCTTAGCTATAGTTTTACCTTTTCTGTTTGGTACAGCAATAATACCAGTTCTGTCGAATGCAGCATTTAGTACAACTGCAATAGATGGAGACATAGAATCATACTCGTCAACAAGAAATACACCACCATTCTCATAAAAATCTAAGAATGAAGATTCTACATAACCATCAATGTTAGCAAAACCTACCAACTCTGACTTAGAAGCTTCTAGATTACAAGAGAATGCACCATAACGCAAGTTCATAACTTCAGCTGCTTGCTTAGCCATAGTTGATTTACCTGATCCTGAAGGACCTACAATCATAGCTTGCTTAAACAACTGTAGAAATGTTACCATCTTTGGTAATTGCTCATGCTTGTCTTCCAAAGAGAATTCATATTTCTTCTCTTGTCCCAGCTCAATAACAATTTGTTTAGAAGTCAAATAGTCTTCTATAACTTTTGTCTTGAACTCTACAAAATCACATGAAATAGTCTTTTCAACCTTTTCATATAATTCTGTCTCAATCATCTGCTTCTTCTTATCTATCAAAGCAGTGACATCTTCACGATGTTTCTCAAACTTCTTTTCAGACTCTCTGAAATGACTTTCTGTAGCTTGTTGCAATGCTGCTGATACAAGTTCAGGAGGAAGCGTTAATTGAAATCCACCTTTTGGTGTGTAATCGAACTCTTGTTGTGGAGGCATAGGCTTCTCTTGTTTTGGAATTTGTGTGAAAAATCTTTCTAAATCATTAATAGAATACTCTTGTTTAGATGAACTACGAGATACAAACCAATATCCTTTATTATTCCAACACACTGCTTTAGCACGGTCTTTTAGGGATTGATCTCCTTCTGGTGTTCTAGTCTTGCGTAAATATTCTGATAATCCAGGCGTAATAGTTTTACATTGCCCTTCTATAGGAAATGTAGCATCATCTTCTGTTTTTGGTGCAGGACTTGTAACAATATCAATAGAATCTGATGAATACCATGAATTAGAATCTACTTGATAAAACCATTGTTGTAAACGTTCTACATAATATGCATCCATCACTGCAACATCTCTATCACTATCTTGTCGCCAACCATTGTGACAAGTGATTGTATCATTTATAGGTTTTACATTACAATATGAATTCAATGGACGATCTTCTATAGGTTTAATTCTAACTAATTGACCTATTTTAATATCAGGCACATCTTTAGATGATGATGGTTCCAAATCAGCCCATTCACCAGATTTATAAACATAAATATCTGATTCATGAATCTTAAAATATATTACATCCTTAGCAGTACCTAACCATTTTGCAGGAATGTATTTATCAATTTTATAAAGATTTCCTCCAAATGATCTAAATGAACATCCTACAGGATAACGCTCCATAGCTTCTTGTAATAGCTCATCTCTTTCATGTACAAACTCAAGATCATACCGATCACCATAACCAATACGAGCCGTATCAGTTGTGCTATCTGTATACTTAATAATTACAGCACCGTCATTTTCTGATTTATCTTTTATAATAGCAAGTTCACCTTCTCTACAATAACCAGAGCCACATTTTACTTCTAAATGTGGTAAATAATATTTTACTTTTTTCATTTCTTTATTATTAATTAAGTTTTAAATTACAATGTGCTTAATTGAGAATGAGGATAGCAATTTTATTTGCTACCCTCTTATCCTCTGATTCACACACAACTGTTAATCTTGATCACGATTTCTCATTTCTTTGATATGTTCTATCATGTCATCTACAACTTCAGAAATATAACTATCTGGATTTTCTTGATCGTCATCATCTAACATAGCTTTAAACAATGAATAATCATAGTTAGAGTTATCTATTTGACGAATAAGCTTTCTCATTGGCTTAAGTGGCCTAATTTGCTTATTGATCATCTCTTCAAATTTTTCTTCCATCACTTCTTGAGAAAACTCATCTCCAAAATGTTCTCTAGCTCCTTCAAGTAGTTTATTACGAAGTTTTGGATCACTTGTAGTTTTTATAAGTGCTTCATAACCAGACAATAATGCAAGTGCAGCATTGTGCTTATTTATAAATGCATAAGCTGTGTACATTCTTTCCTGCTCATTAGTTGTATATTTAAAACAACGAGCTAATACACCAGTTTTTGTGCATATTTCTCTTGGAGCATCTTTACGAATACCGTGATAATCTAGTTCTAGTATTCTATCTGCTACAATACTTTCAAATAAGATAATAGAATCTAATTTACTACCTTGTTCACTGGTTAAACAAAATGATTCGTGAATCTTTTCACCATCATGATTAAATTTAATCTTTTCCATTTGTGTGTTTTTAAAAATTAATACTCTGATTTAACTAGTTGTCGTACTTCATTTAAAGAATAAAAGTCAACACTATCTGTAACATCTTCTAGTTTCAGCTTTGTGCTCTTACATTCTCCTGTCTTACGATCTAATCCTAAAATAATTCCTCTTCCATGTATAGGCATAACTTGCCCATATGTAAAGAATCTACTGTTTTCTGTTAAGAACAAAAGTCCTTCTTCATCTACCCAAAGGTCATTACCTCCAGGTAAACTCACACATTCTACAGTGCTACATCCAATAAGCTCATACATTTGTTCTAATGTATTAGCTTCTTCAACAATTGTAACCTCCCTTACATCGTTGGACCATGCGTCAATAACTATTGCTCTCATTTGCGTAATAAACTGTGAATTTTCATACCTATTAGTATTCCTAATAAAAAGCATGAAACTTGAATAATGAAATCTTCCATTTTTATTTATTTAGTATTGTGAATATTACATAAATCATATAAATGCTTAACTAATTCTGTAGCTGCATCATAATCTTGATATGAAGGCCAAACACCTTGTGATATAGAATAGCCATAATATTTTGTAGCTAATTCGTATTTTTCATCTTCACTAATACCAAGAGCGTTGAATATAGCAGCATTAGTATATCCTGCTGAACTTTTTCTTAAGTCTAAATAACTAGAACTAACTTCATATACATAGAAATCATCACCCACTATAAATTTAATCTTAACACCAGATTTTAATTGTTCCATAAAATGTTTGTTATTAGAAGGGAAAACAAAAAAGGACTGACGTATAACATCAGCCCTTTATTTTACATTAACCCTTCTATGAAAATCAATTAAACCTATTCTTTTTAAACATATATAAGAATACTATTCCTATAAACAACATACAAAACCCTGTGTATGTATTACCAGCAACAATGTGCTGTACGCACGCAAATAACATAAGAATAGCCATAGCTAACCAAATGTAAATGTCCATAAATCTATCTAAATATTTCATATTTATAAGAATGCTATATTAAATGTAAAAATAAATGATTGAGCAGTTTTGTGTCATGCTCAGGACTACACACATAAATCTTATATGTTTGTAGGAACTAATAGACAGTTGTCATCAAATATTTCATCATGCATAAGACTTTCGTCTGTATGTAGATGACTAACATCTGAAAAACTGTAAGTAACTCCTTGAACAATAAGTTCAATGTGTGTACATTGGTCATTGAATATAAATTCTAACCAAGCTGACTTCTTTGCATATCCTTTTCTATGTAATAGAGAAGAATACAATGATACGCAATTTGACATGTGTGTGTAATTTAAGTTAAAAAATAATTTAGTTGTCAGGACAGGATTCGAACCTGCATGAGATGATCAAAGCTCTCGCTACATCTTACGTGGAGCTTTCAGAACTCCTGCGTCTACCAATTCCGCCACCTGACCATATAGTTATACTCACACCAACTTGTATAACTATGATTTGCTCTCTCCCTACTCACACTGAGACTTTGTGCTTTGGGTAATGGTGATAATTACTCTGTCTCAAAGAAGTCTATTGTTTCAGGACTACCGTGTATTTTTTTGTGCATCAATTGTGCTTTCGCTGCATTAATAGCTTTACCATAAGCATAAATTGATGTTTGCGCAAATATTAAATCATCTGATTCATCATATTTATCATATAATGAATCACCTATTTTTTGCAATACTATTCTTACGTCATTGCAATTGTTAGTCTTAGTTTTCTCATTTTTTTCTGACATGATCTATTTTACGTTTTAGTTTAACTTGTTTTCTTTTTACTTCTATTAATTCTTCAGGAACATCTTTAGCAGATAAGAATGCATCATGTTTAACAAGTAAAGTTTTAATGTAGTTATTTGTAAGATTCTGATGCTCTCTCTCAAAATTCTCTTTTCTTGAAAGATATCTAATTTCTCTAGTTGTTCCATGTACACATAATTTACATTGATGTGATTGATATGAGAATCTATTTACAGTTAGCACTTCAAAACACTTATTGCATTTCTTATATCCATCAATCTCTGGAAATGTTGGAAGCCTTGGTACTACACCTTCTTTAATTCTATTCTTTGCATCTATTACTTTAGAACATTCTATACAACGTGTTGGTGTTCTATCGTGTGTTCTTCTAAATAAAGACAAGTCTTTGACTTCTTTACAGACAGTGCAGCTTCTTTTATCATCTACAATAATATCTTTTAATCGTAGAGCAATTTTAATTCCTTTCTTTCTACGAACAATAAAACGTTCAGCATTTGTACAATCTTTGCACTCTGTTACATATCCAGACATCGTCCTTTTATTTATATTATATTGTTCTATGGGCTTTGTTTCATTACATAGTCTACATAACCTTTTACCATCTATAATAGGATGATTAGTTTTTTCGGCACGTATTCTTGGAACAGGATTTAATAATTTATATAAATCTCTCTTTTCTTTAAGACGTGTATTGAAACAAACTTTACATGTATTGCATCTACCAAACTTATTTTTTTTGTCTAGACTAAAATGTTCTAATTCTTTTACTTGATTACAATTTGTACATGTTTTCATCATATTATATAATTTAACCAAAGAGACATTATTGTCTCCTTGGTCTTGAACTAATTGTAACATACAACACAGATGCAGCCATAAAAGCAAATAGCCACAATAATGTTAATTGTATATTATCCCAGCCATACTTTGTAACAACATCTGAATTAGTGATGATGTACAAATCAAAACACAAAAATGTCACCATATATATAATGATGAACCAACGAATGATAACAATTGCTTTCATAATAATTTAAAAAAGTTTAAAGGGTTGAAATAATAAGAACACTAAACATCATAACAATCAATATGTATATGATGATATATAACACTTCAATGAGTTTCTTTTTCATTTAGTCTTCTATAGTGTGAAACAATTCTTTCCATTCTTCTGGTGTTATACCAGATATTAAAAACTCTCTATCTTCTATAGATAGATGTGGAACAACATTCTGAATAAGCTCTTTTTCATGCTTTATTCTAAATAGTTGTTCTATTGTAATATCAACATCCCTAGTGGATGCAGTTTTTGATATTATACTAGTCATTGTAACTAACATACATGTATTATTTAAGGTTGGAAAAAATTAATTCATTTGGTACTTGAGGGCATTTATGAAATTGCCAACACTCTGATCCATCATACTCATATCTATCTGACCATATATCACCAACATACCATATAGTACCATATAGTTGCTGTATTCCATACCCATCGTCGTAAGTGAAATCTAATGAATCAACAAATGCATTATATTGTTCTTGTGTATAACCCACAAGAAGCCTATATGCACTACTTTCTTTCTCGTCTTCATCCATGAATGAATAAGGACAATAAACAATACTAGCACATTTAACAATCTTGTTACCAACGTGCATAATAAACTCTTCTTTAGCGTTAGCCATAATAATATATGATTTAAAAGGTTTGAAAATACAATAAAATAAGAGGACTGATTACCCTCTCTGTACCGTTTAGCAGGTTGAAGCTTTCATCTCCACACCAGGACGTATCCTTACAGTGGCTGGTTCTTACCAATGAATGACTCTGATGAAATATTCATCATTCATTAGACTCGAGATTTATCCCCTCTGCATTCAATTGTAATAGCTTTCAAACTGTATTGCTACAGAACTTAAGCGTATCATTAGGATTAAAGTTTTTATTTCTTCCTATCTATTACAATTGCTATCTCTTGGGTAGATTGATTAACTTATACACTTCAAGTGTGACTACTATACCCTCACACTAAACGAAGGTTTATTTGGTATGCCTACCAATCTATATATCTACGTATGCCATTCATCAGTAATATTACCTCTGATTGTACTCCTGTAGATTAGGCAGTGTAGTTAATCAATGTGGTTTCACATCTTATGAGTACTAACAGAGTAGCCTTTAGCATAAGAAGTCTCTATATCCACGATAGAATGATGCATTAAATAAATAACAGTTTTAATCAGACTGTCTAACTGATACATCTTCAACACAATAACCAAGCTTCAGCTTCTTACTACTCATAAGTCTGTCAATAGTAATGTTATTAACATTATAGATGTGAACAATACGTTTACCCTTCATAGGGATAGGTCCTGACTTCACAGCACCTGTCTCACGAGCTATCTTAACAATAGACTGAGCTTGGGCATCTAATTTCTTGTTAGAATTACCCGTAAGCGTTATAATTATATGATTCATACAAATTATATAAAGCATTGGTTAGGAGATGTATCCACTAGTAGTGCACTTGCTCATATCTGAGTGCTGTATCTTACATAACGGCCCCTAACCATGCCCCAAGGTCGCGACCCCTGTATATTTACCTCTAGCTATTCGTTCCTAAGGGAACTCTGCTCTCGGAGGTAATGTTTTTATCTCACATATGTATAATATAACCCAAACGTGCATTGTGATTCATACAGTTGACGATTATATATATTCTGTGAGATAAATACCTTAAAATACCATATAGTATCTTTCATGCTCTACACATACTCTACATCCCTTAGGACAATTAAGTTGTGCATCTTCTAATGATATTGCTTCATAGAATACATTATCATTCTCATCAATTACTAAGTAAGTCATTTCTTTAATTGTTTAAAAGGGTTATTAATGCTATATAATTCTATCATTGTAGAATATAAGCATCGTTAATCTACTACTATTTAATACTAAGGGGTTACACTACCACCATTTAACACTTTCCCAAACATATAAAACCATATAAAACTAATGATATATTATCATAAAAGTTTATTTCTCCCTAAGGGACAATGATAAAATAACATTAGTTTGTATATAATCTTCTATATATATAAAAAAGAGAGAGGTTTCCCTCTCTCTGTCAATGATTTAGCCATTGGCTAATATCATTGCTAATTCATTCTGGGTTAATCCAGCTGCGTTAGCTGCGGATTTAATCTCAGATTGAATCTCAACATTGAGTGCATTAGCACCAATGTGTGCTTGAACAAGCTCTGTCTTGTCTTTAAAGACACGAAGAGCTTCAAGCCTCGTGAAAGATGTTTCATCTTCACGAGTGTACGTTACATCGTCCGCGATGACGTACAACTTACCTTTTGTGAAATCAAAAGGTTTCTTGGCAGTAATGCCAAGCTCTTCAAGCATTGCCTTGAAGATGAACACTTTCTGGCCAAGCTCTGCTTTGCCTTGAAAGTTTCCTTTGGAATCTTCGCCTGTGGCGAAATTCCCTTTAACGATAGTTAAATTTTTCATGATTGAATGAAATGAGATTGTGAAAAATGCCACATGAACGAACGTTCATGGGGGGGTGGTGCAACCATCCCAATTCTAGGAGGGGTTGATATTAGAAGTGGACAACTCTCTCATGAACATAATGGGGGTGGGGGATATAAAAAAAATTTCAAATTCTAAATTCTAGCAAAATTTTGCATATTCAAAAAGTTCTGCTACCTTTGGGGGGATAAAGGGGGGCTATTAAATAAAACACACTTTCTATTATGATATATTTTAAAGTGAATACGTTGACAGATTTTGGAATAGGTGCATCGTTTAGAGTGAAAGAAATCAGATGGTATGATATGTACACTATAGAGATTTCTCTAATAATATTTTCTCTTTCGTTTGTATTTACCAAATATAATTCTTAATATAGCGTCTATAATTCTATAGAATGCCAACTACATATGGAAGAGATTAAGAAAAAGGTAATTATACAAAAGTTAAAAAGAAGTGTAGATGATAATTATGCTATAGCTGAAAAGTATTATAGTTTATTATCTACAGTTAATAATCTAAACCTTACAACAAGAGAAATACAATTAGTAGCATTTACAGCTATACATGGAAATATTTCTTATAGTAGTATAAGAGAAGAGTTTTGTAACAAATACAATAGTACATCTCCTACAATCAATAACATTATTTCTAAGCTTAAGAAGGTTGGTGTATTAGTTAAGGATGGAACAAAGATTAAAGTTAATCCTGTTATTATTTTACCATTCTCAGAGAACATTACATTAGAGATAAAGTTAGAGCATGGAGTATAATAAGCCAAAGAGTATGTCTCATAAGGAATACCTTGTTAGGGCATTATCTATAAAGCTAGCTGTGTCAGAGAAGATTGTAGAAACTGTAGTTAATCATCAGTTTCAATCAGCTAATGAAGCAATGGACACAAATCATTCTTTAGAATTTTCTGGATTTGGGCGTATTATATTTAATAATAAAAAAGCCATAAAGAAATTAGCAGCATTAGAAGCTAAGTTAGAAAAAGCTCAAAAACAATTAGAACTAAATACAACTGTAGATGTAAAAAAGATACAGGATGCTATAGATATATTGATAATACAAATAAGAATATTAAAACCAAAAATAAAACCAATCAATGATTAACTTTAGCCAAGTGTACGAGGGATGGCGCAATAAGTTAGTTCCTCCTACAAAAATGAAAACATTGATACATGATGTATCACAAGAACGTTTAGCAATATGTAGTGTATGCCCTTTTCATTCTAAGTTTCATAAAACACCATTAAGACCAGATAATCATTGTACAGATTGTGGTTGTAATTTAGAAGCAAAGACAGCATGTTTATCATGCTCATGTCCAAAAGATAAATGGGAAGCTGTAATGTCAAACCCAGAAGAAGAAGATCAATTAAAAAAAGACGTAAACAATGGCTAAGAAGATATTAATAAAAAAGATTTCTTTAGATGAAATTATAGATGTTTTTGTAGACTTATATAATAAAGGAATAGACTATGTTGACTTAGTCAACACAGATGACGAAGAAGGAAAACTTTCTGTCATTTTTACAAAAGAATATATGTGTAAAGAAATGCAAGAGTCTGATGATTTTGAATTGATTCAGGACAGCATTGAAGACATTGATTTCAACGAGGAGGATTCGAAATTCTCTGAGGATGACATCAATGATTTAATTTAAATCCCCCTTATGAATTTAACCCCCTATCAACAAGCTTTAAAGATTTTAGATGATTTACAAAAAGCGTTTCCTACATATAATTTAGGAAGACATTTATCGACAGCTCTATATGAATACAAAGACATATGGGGAATGACAGATAGGGAAATGGTTTACGCTCTGTCAAAATACAAAGCAGAATTGATGCAAGATGTTCCTCATTTAGATGGTTCAGAAATAGATAAGATTATAAGAGAAGGAATGAATCTAGATACAATTCTAGATGATGACGAGGATAACGACTAATATACAATGGCATTAAAGAAAACTACATATATTAACACTGAGCTTGAATGGGCTGAGGAACAATTAAAATCTTGGAGACAATATGTGGATGCTCATCCCATGCATGAGCTCAAAGATAGGATTGAATGGAAGCCCACAGGAAAAGGTGGACTTCTTCCTATGGTGATTGCATCTATAGAAGCACAAGGTAAGTTTATACAAGAGACTATGAAGAACTATCTAGCTCTATTAGAGGTGGTAGATAAGCTTAGAGAGAAAGAAGAAGCTAAGGTAGAAGTAAGAGGAGGATCAGCATTGGGATCTAAAGCTGATAAGTTTTTAAAAGAACGTAGTGGAACTTCTTAAAATAGATTATAAGGATTGGTTAATGAACCAGAAGCGTCTTCCAGATAAAGAGTCTGAGGAGTATGATTCTTTTTTTGCATTTCATGAGGAGCTGTGTAAGAACGGTGCAATGATGGGAGATGTATACATTAATCCTTTTCTATATTGGCATCTAAATGCATGGCATACAGAGGTGGATGTTATAGATGAATATGGTAGAATAGCACAGAAATATGCTAATCCTTCCCTAAGAGATAATGAGTGGGTGGTATCAACAGAAATTGATAGAGCTCAAAAGGAACGTAAAGGTTTAGTTATTTTAGGAATCAGACGTTTTGCTAAGAGTGTGATTGAGGCATCATATGTGTCACATGGAGCAACATTTGATGAGAACTCACAGAACATTATAGCTGGACTAAATGCAGCTGATATAAAGCTAATTACAGACAAGATTGACAAAGGACTTAATCATCTTCCTGCTGCGTGGCAGTGGCAAAGAGTTGAGGATAATTGGAAGAATCAAGTAACGTTAGGTGTAAAAACAAGAGGAGGACAACGTATCCCCTTTTCACAAATATTAATACGTAACCTTGACGAAGGTAATAACGAAGAGGCTATTGCAGGTACAAAGCCTAGAAGATTAATTATAGATGAGATTGGTAAAGGAAGTTTCCTACGAGGTTTTCAAGCGGCTGTTCCAGGTTTCACAACACCCTTTGGCTGGGGTTGTGCACCAATTCTTACGGGAACAGGTGGGGATATGAAGAAATTCATGGACGCTAAGTCCTTGATGTTTGATGTAGGTAACTACAATTTCTTAGAATACAATAATGCCAAAGATGAATCTCGTATACATGGGTTGTTCATTTCACATAAGTTTAGAATGGAAGCTAAGTATGACTCTACATTAGGAGTGTATTTAGACCTACCTAAAGATGATGATTTACATAATGTAAAAATGTTAGTCTCTGATGAAGAACTAGCTACAAAAATAACCAACGAAAATTTAGAAAGACTCAAGAAGGCAGGAGATAGAATTGCTTATTTGAAAGAGAAGATGTACTATCCACAAGAGGTGGATGACATATTCTTAAATGAGGATAGTAACATCTTTGATATAGAGGGAGCGAAACGACAAAAGGCCAGACTCTTATCTCAAGAGCGAACAGGTACACCAGTCGTGCTATATGATGATGGAGAAGGTGTTAAGCATGAATTCACAGACAAGCTACCCATCTCCAACTTCCCTCTTAAAAACTCAGACATGAAGGATGCTCCTGTAATAGTGTATGAATTTCCTATAGAAGCACCACCTTATGGACTATATGTAGCAGGAGTCGATCCATACCGTCAAGGTAAAGCTGCTTATTCAACATCATTAGGATCTGTAT
>Ga0136644_10000592_pt1 | contig 29101 bp, 26 predicted proteins | sample C_130820_EF_Meta_FD_94780 | JGI IMG/M metagenome (GOLD analysis project Ga0136644, IMG submission 94780) | Freshwater microbial communities from Lake Croche, Canada to study carbon cycling - C_130820_EF_MetaG (v2) (version 2) | ecosystem: Environmental > Aquatic > Freshwater > Lake | place...
AAAAAAATTTAAAAAAAAAAATTATTTAAAATATTTAAAATAAAAAAAAAAAATATTTTAATAAAAAAAAATTTTTAAAATAAAAAAATTTAAATGACATTATTTCAAAAAAAAAAAAAGACAAAAAAAAAATTATCCTATGTCACGGAGTATTTGATTTATTACACATAGGTCATATAAAGCATTTTCAAAAAGCAAAAAAATTTGGAGATTTTTTAGTAGTTTCCATAACTGTTGATAAATATGTTAACAAGGGCAATAATAGACCTTTGTTTAACCAGGATTTAAGAGCAGAAGCTATTGCAGCTTTAAACGTTGTAGACGCTGTTTGTCTCAGTCATTTCCCATCGGCAGTTAATATTATTAACATTGTTAAACCTAATTTTTATTTTAAGGGAGCTGACTATAAAGATCATAAAAAAGATGTTACTAGAAAAATTCAGTTAGAAACGGACACTGTAAAGAAACACGGGGGAAAGATTATTTACACCAATGAGATTACTTTTAGTTCAACAAATTTATTAAACCGTAGTTTTGGTCTATTAAACGAAGAACAAAAAGAATATTTAAAGGGCATAAAAGAGAAATATTCTCTAGATGAAATTATCAAATATATTAATAGCTTAAGCAATATTAGAGTTTTAGTTTTGGGAGAAACTATTATCGATCAATATATTTTTTGTGAAGCATTGGGAAAATCAGGCAAAGAACCCTATTTAGCCATGAGAGAGATAGATACCAAGAATTATCTCGGAGGAGCGGCAGCAATTGCAAATAATTTATCAGCTTTTACAAAAAATGTTGGGCTCCTATCAATGATAGGCCAAAATAAAGAATATTTAGATTTTATTAAAAAAAAAATAAATAAAAAAATTACAACAAAATTTTTGTATAAAAAAAATAGCCCCACTATTTTAAAAAAAAGATTTTTAGATAATGTTAGTAGAAGTAAAATTTTTGGATCTTATCAGATAAATGATCAAGAATTATCATCAAGAGACGATTATAGTTTATTACAATTGATGAAAAATTTTTCTAACAAATATGATTTAATAGTTGTTTCTGACTATGGGCATGGATTTATATCTCCTTATATTTCTAATTATTTAAGAAAACTAAATAAATTTATCTCATTAAACGCGCAAGTTAATGCAAGTAACATTGGTTATCACACATTAAGCAAGTACAGAAAGGTTGATGCTCTTATAATTAACGAATCCGAGTTAAGGCATGAAATGAGAAATAAAAATGAAGAAGTTAAAATTCTTGCTAAAATTTTATTAAAAAAAATAGGTATAAAAAATTTAGTAGTTACAAGAGGCACGAAAGGTGCCTTTTTATTAAATGATCATAAACATCTTATTGACTGTCCGGCATTTGCTGAAAAAGTAGTAGATAAAGTTGGAGCTGGGGACACGATGTTAGCAGTCATATCTCTATGTTTAAAAGCCAAAGTTCCAAACGATTTATCATTATTGTTAGGTAGTTTAGCGGGATCAATATCTGTAGGTTCTTTTGCAAATAGCAAAATACTTGATAAAAATTATTTTATACGAATCGTTGAAACATATTTAAAATAGCATGAAAGAAAAAATTTTTTTTAATAAATATATAAATAATTTTTCTAAATTATTGAATGATCAACTAAATTTCACTGAAGAATTAATTGATATTAGAAAAATTCTATCAAACATTAAAAAAAATAAAAAAAAAGTGATGATTTTTGGAAATGGTGGTAGTGCTTCCATAGCAAATCATTTTGCAACTGATTTAACAAAGTTTGCAAGAGTTAGAGGCATTGTATGCAATGAGTCTAATTTAATAACTTGTCTTACTAATGATTATGGTTTTGAAAATTGGATAAAAAAATCAATAGAATTTTATGGTGATAAAGGAGATTGTTTAATAATTATTTCTTCTAGCGGTCAATCTAAAAATATTATTAACGGTTGTATTCAAGCAAAAAAAAATAAGTTTAGCTCAATTATAACCTTAACTGGTTTTAAAAAAAATAACCCTGTAAAGAAATTGGGTAACATTAACATATGGATTAACAGTCATTCTTATAACTATGTTGAAAATATTCATCAAATTTTATTACTATCAGTAGTAGATTCATTAAAATTATAAAAACAATTGAAAAAATTTTTAGCAAATCAAATATGTCAAATTAGACAAGGAGGAATAAAAACTTTTAACATTAAATGTACAAAAATTTTTTATTTAATTATTTATTCTATAATAGCAATTTTTTTTTTACCAATTTTTTTCATAATCAGGCTTATTTCTAAAATTATTTTAATTAGGTTTGGCGAATTACCTTCAAATCGAATAGGTCATTTTACAAATGATGTGAATCAATATCTTTGCAATTTAAAAGATAAAAAAATTTTTTTTTCTTTAGATTTTTTTTATTTAACAAAGCCAATATGCAATTACAAATTAGTTAAAATTTTTAGTAACTACTTATATATTTTGCCAAAATTTGTAGTTTTTCCTTTTTTTTTGATTAATAGAGTTAAATATATAGGAAGTTTAAATCATAATATTATTTTAACACCAATTACAGGAAGAAGTTTAGGTGATCAGAATTTTTTTAATAAAAAAAATTATATATTTAATAAAAAAGATATTTTATATGGTAGTTCTTTTTTAAAAAATTTCGGAATTACAAATAATGATAAATATATTTGTTTAATTGTTAGAGATGGAGAATATTTAAAAAAACACGAGCCACAAAAAAATTGGGATTATCACAATTATAGAGACTGTGATATTAATAATTTTAAATTAGTATCAGATTACCTAACAAGTCTTGGCTATTATGTTTTTAGAATGGGAGCTAAAGTTTCAAAGCCCATGATAATAAGCAATAAAAGAATTATTGACTATGCAACAATGGGTATTAGGAATGAATTCTTAGATATATTCTTAGCTGCGCATTGTGAATTTGGTATTACCACACATTTAGGCTTTGATAGTTTAATTGAAATGTTCGATAAACCCTTAGTTTGCGTTTCAGTTGCTCCAATTGCGCAAGTTAGATCTATAAATAAAAAATATATAACAATATTTAAGCATCATTTAGATATTAAAAGTAAAAAAAATCTCAGTTTAAGTGAAATTTTCGAACTCAATCTTGCTAATGCATTAGATTCTAAAAATTATATTAATAAAGGAGTAAATTTGACAGAAAATAGTCCAATAGAGATAAAAGAAGTAACGATAGAGATGTTAAGACTTATACAAAATAATTTTTTAAGAGATTCTTCGAAAGAGTTTTTAGAATTAAAATTCTGGAATATTTTTAATAATAAAATAAAAGATTATGAATTTAAAAATATGCATACAAACTTATTTAAAGCACATATTGGAGAGAATTTTTTGAAAAACAATATGAATTTTTTGAATTAATGAAATATTATTATTTATTATCAAATTTATTGAATAGTGATCAAAAAAAATACTTTTTAAAAATAATAATAATTATTTTTATAGGTATATTATTTGAAATACTGAGCATAGGACTCATTTTTCCTGTTTTATCTTTTATTTTAAATCCTGATTATTTTAATAACTTTATTTTTTTTAATTATATAAATAGTCATTATTTAACTTTTGATCATAAGTTAAATATAGTTATACTTTTAAGTTTTATATCTTTAGTTTTTTTTATTAAAAATATTTATTTAGTTTTTTTAGCAAACAAGCAATTTCAATTTATTTTTGATTTAAGAAATTCATTATGTAAAAAATTTTTTTTAAATTACATACATTCTCAATATAACTTTTTTTTTAGAAGGAATACCTCCCAAATTATTAATAATTTTAACGAAATTACAATTTTTATTAACAATTTTTTAATGCCATTAACAGTTCTTATTCTTGAAGGATTTATATTAGTATTTTTAATATTTCTCATTTTATTTTATGGTACAAAATTAATTTTTTTTTTATCTCTATTTATTTTTTTTTTTATTTTATTTTTTTATAAGTTTACTAAAAATAAAAATATAAAGTACGGAGAAAGAAGACAATTTTTTGAAGAAAATGTTATTAAATTGATTCAGCAGTCCTTTTTTGGCATTAAAAATATTAAAATATTTAATACTGAAGAATTCTTTTACAAAATTTTTTCTTTTAATTTGTTAAATAGCTCTGAAGCTCAAAAAAAACAGTTAACTTTACAACAATATCCAAGAATGTTTATTGAGGTTTTATTTGTTTCCTTTTTCTCAATTTTCATCTCATTCTTTTTATTTTTAAACAATGGAATAGTAGAGGAAATAGTTCCTATTGTTGGATCATTTGCGGTTATTGCATTTAGAATTATGCCAACAGTAAATAGAATTTTTGTATCTGTGCAAAATATTAAATATTCGCAATCCTCGTTATTTAAACTAACAAATGAGTTAAAAAATTTTCAGCAGATTGAATTTAAAGATAATTTAAAAAGAGATAATAATTTTAATATATCAATAAAAATAAATAATATTTCATTTAATTATCCAGGAAATCCTAAGATTATATTAAAAAATTTAACTTTAGAAATAAACAAAGGACAAAAAATTGGCATTCAGGGAACAAGTGGAGAAGGGAAAACAACTTTGTTGGACATTATTTTAGGATTACTTAAACCTGATCAGGGTTCGCTTACTATAGACGACATTCCTTATAATTATAATGAATTCCAATTAAACGGTTTAGTGGGCTATGTTCCTCAGGAAATTTACTTATTAGATGACACTATCAAAAATAATATTATTTATGGAAGATCTTCGATTACTAATGTTGAGGCAAAAATGAATGAAGCAATACAAAAATCAGGACTGACAGACTTTATAGAAAGTTTGCCTCTAAAATTAGAAACAGTTACTGGAGAAAGAGGCATCAGACTGTCAGGCGGTCAGAGACAAAGAATTGCAATTGCAAGAGCTTTATTTAATAAGCCTGATATCTTAGTGTTAGATGAAGCTACAAGCTCACTAGATTCAGTAACGGAAAATGAAATAATTAAGCAAATTGGATTATTAAAAAATATTACTGTTTTGATAGTGACACACAGAATTCAAACATTGGACGATTGTAATAAAATTTATAAATTAGATAATGGTCAATTAAAATTATTTAATCGGGAATTTTAATGGAAGTTGCAAATTTTAAAAAAAACTTTCACAAGTTTTCACACATTTTTGTCAAGCATAATAAAAAGTTTAATAAAAAACTACCGATTTTTACTATAGTAATTTGTACATATAATCATAAATTTTTTTATAAGACATTACATTCCGTAATAAACCAAACTTATTCAAATACAGAAATAATTATATTAGATCATGGGGCCACCTCTCATAATAAAGAAGTTTATAGAAAATTTATTACAAAAAAAAATATTGGAGTTATAGAGTTAAAAAAAAATTATGGTGCTGAAAATGTTATAAGAATTTGGAATCTCGCACCATATTATGCCAAAGGTGATTACATTTTTATATTAAATGATGATGATTATATTTCAAAAAATTTTGCAAAAAGAATGACTAAATTATTTTTAGAAAATAAAAACTGCGTAACAGCAGCGCCTATGCCAATTTCTGTAGATGAATTTAATAAAATCAATCACGATTATTCTTTAGTAAATCAAAGACAAAAATATACATTAGGTATAGATGTTGCATTAAATTTTATGAAGTCCTGGATTGATATCAAGGCCTTAGATTTTTTTTTTAGAAACAATCATAAAAATAAGTCCTATATTAGGAAAAATTTAAATAAATATGAAAAAATTTTATTCTTATCACCCGGAGGGGTTATGGCAATAAAGCGTGATTTATTAATAAAATATGGAGGATATGATTTTAATAATGATGATACTCAGTTATTAAAATATTCAGTTTTAGGCGATACAGGTTACGATCCTAAAGCAAAATTATTTTGGAGACACCACCAAAACCAAAATAATATAATTTATTCCAAAAGAGGATTTATATGGACTAAAAAAATGATCCAGGAGATTAAAAACTCAGGATATTTTGAATATTGGAAAAAAAATTTTTCTAACGAACATTACTTATTGTTAAAAAAATATACTTTTAATAAATTAGCCTTCAATATTATGAGCGTAGTTTCTTATTTTATTAAAACAAGAAATATTTATGGATTAACAAAATTAATTTTTAGAATTATATACGAATGCCCAATTAACATTATATTTAATATTTTTTATAGAATTTTCTTAAAGTTTATTCATTATTTAACTAAATTTTTAAATGGTAAATAATTATTTAATACAAAATAATAAAGCGCTTAAATTAAAGAAATATTCTATTGAGAGCGTAAATAAAAAATTTTATTCGGTAGATTCTGTTTTTTTTATTTTTTTTAAAAAAACAAAAGAATTATTAATGGCCTCTTTTCAATACTGTTATCAAATAATATTTTATTTTTCCGAATATAAAAAAACTTTTCTACTAAAGAATCTAAACAAAAGTCACAAAGTATTAATCTTGGGTAATGGTCAGTCGCAAGATTATCTAAGTAAAAATAATTTAAAGTTTTTAATTAAAAATAATTTTCATGTAATTGTTGTAAATTATTGGAATTTAAATAAAAAATTCAAAAAAATTATACCAAATTATATTGTAATCTCTGATCGCAGAATTCTAGATAATGATAAAAAAAAAAAATTTTTTTTTAAAAAAAATAAGAGTTTAATTAAATATTTGCAGTCAAATAAAAACATCAATGTAATTTGTCCTTTTTTACATATTCATCTAGTGGGTAGATATATTGATAAGACAAGAATTATTGGTTTTTGCGATACTGAATTGAGATCATTTTATTCCAATGTAAATCCTTTATTACCCAGAGGATATCTTTCGTCCACTGTTTATAAAGCTATAGCGATGGCTTTATGGTTCTCTTATAAAGAAATATATTTATTGGGATTAGACAATACATATCCAAGAGATCTTTATAGCGATAAAAATAATTCTATGTTAACTTTAGAAAACCATGCAGGAATTAAAAATTCGATTCTAGATATGACAAATCTGTATGGTTCTTTCTCAGATCTATTAATTGAAATAAGTTATTTATTTAAAGATATTAAAAAATTTTCTAAATTTCAAAATATTTATAATTTAGATGTACATTCGCTTACTAATGTTTTTAAAAAATTTTCTTTAAGCAGTAAAATTTTAAAGAAAATAGCAAAGTAATTTATCAAAAGATTAAAGAATGCTTAAATATATTTATATAAAAAAAAAACTAATAGCCTTGATCATTAGAAGAAACTTTAAATCTACAGGAATTAAGTTCTTTACTCCTAATAATTCTTTTCAACAGCTCGGGTATATGAACAGACCAAAGAATTATTTTATCAAGCCACATAAACACCTAGAAAATGTTAAAAAAATTAACAAAACACAAGAGGTTCTTTTTATCAAAAGCGGCAAATTAAGAATCGATCTCTATTCCAGTAAAAAATACTATAAAAGTTTTATATTAAACAAGGGTGATATTATTTTTTTATCATCAGGAGGTCATGGTTTTAAAATGTTAAAACCAACAGAAATTATTGAAGTAAAACAAGGACCGTACTCAAAATTTAATGATAAGATTTTCTTAGATCCGGTAAATGAAAAAAAAATAAAAATCGAAAGAAAATAATGAAAAAATTTATTCCTGTAAACCAACCTTTATTAAAAGGTAATGAAAAAAAATATCTAATCAATGCAATTAATACTAACTGGATATCTTCTGAAGGACCTTATATTAAAAAATTTGAGAATTTATTAGAAAAAAAATTTTTGAGAAGAAATGCTATTGCCGTTACTAATGGAACCGCTGCTTTAGACATTGCAATTGAATCTTTGGGAATTAAAGCTGGAGATGAAATTATTGCACCTTCATTTACTATAATATCATGCTTACTACAAATTGTACGAATTGGAGCTAAGCCAATTCTTATTGATAGTGATCCTATAAATTGGAATATGAAGGTTGAAGATATTGAAAAAAAAATTACTAAAAAAACAAAAGCTATACTGATAGTTCATACTTATGGGCTTCCTGTTGATCTTGACCCAATTTTAAAATTAGTAAAAAAACACAATCTTTATTTAATTGAGGATGCCGCAGAAGTTATAGGGCAAAACTACAAGGGAAGACCTTGCGGTAGTTTTGGCGATATCAGCACATTCAGTTTTTATGTTAATAAACAAATAACAACAGGTGAAGGAGGAGCAATTTTGACGAATAATCTAAAAATTGCTGAAACGTGTAGAAGTTTAAGAAATTTATGTTTTCAAAAAAATAAAAGGTTTGTACATGAAAAATTAGGATGGAATTGTAGAATGACTAATTTACAGGCCGCCGTTGGTTTAGCTCAACTAGAAAAATTAGATTATTTTATCAAATTAAAAAGAAAAATAGGAAATATATATTCAAAAAATTTTGAATCATTAAAGCATATAGTGAGGTTACCATTAAAAAGCACTATGTATGCAGATAATATTTATTGGGTATATGGAATGGTGTTGAACAAAGATATAAAACTGACAGCTGACACTTTTATCAATTTTTTAAAAAGTAAAAATATAGATAGTAGGCCATTTTTTTCCCCGATGCATACGCAACCTATTTTTAAAAAAATGAAATTATTTAAAAAAGTCAACTGTCCGGTATCAGAGGATTTATATAAATATGGATTTTATATACCAAGTGGTTTAGGCATAACCATGTCACAAATCAATTATGTTTCTAAAACTATTTTAGATTTTTTTAAAAAATTTACTAAAAATTAATTAGGTTCTTTTCAATTAAATTTAATGCATAAAATAAAAAAATATAAATTAAGAAACGAAAATATCATGATGTTTAAAACGTCCGTTAAATTATGGAATTTAGATATAATAAAAATTGCATGATAATTGATAGTAAAAACTATTTTTAAAAAAATCGAACGACTAATTTAATGTTTATTTATGGAAAAAATTAAAAAAAAATTAGATTTAATTTCTTTATATATTATAATGTTTATTCCTTTATTTTATATATTTAGTGCAGGATTGTTAAATCTTTCATTTATACTAATTAGTCTATTTTTTTTATTTATATGTTGTGTAAATAAAGATTTTAGTTTTTTAAAAGATAAATTCTTTATTTATTTATATATTTTTTGGGCTTATCTTTTGTTGTCTGCAATTTTTATACACAAAGATATAGAGGTGTTTTTAAAATCTTTTTTTTATATTAGGTTCATCATATTTCCAATTGCAATTTATTATTTTTTAAAAAAAAATATTAAATCTTTTAATAAAATAAAAATTTTTTACTTAATAATTATTTTTTTTGTTATTATTGATACATGGCTTCAGTTTTTTTATGGAAAAGATATATTTGGCTACGGGCTTCCTGAGCTTACAGGAAGATTATCAGGTCCTTTTGGAAAAGAGTTAATAGTTGGTAGCTTTTTATCTTTGGTTGGTGTTTTAACAATATTAATTAATTTTTATAAAAAAAAATTATTTTTAAATAAGCAATTTATTTTTTATTTTTTATTTTTAGTTTCAACAATATTTATTTCAGGAGAAAGAGCTAGTATTTTTATTTTATTTTTATTTTTATTTTTTAATTTACTTTTAAACAAAGGAATTAGAAAAAAAATACTATTAATTTTATTTTTAGTAACATCCGTATTTTTTATTTTGATTAATTTTTCTTCAGATTTAAAGTGGAGAATGTATGGTCATTTATATTCTTTATCTCATCCTATAATAAAAAATAATCAAATATCGGAAATACAAAATGATGAATTTAACAATTTAAAATCTGGAAAATTCTACAAAAATTATATTGTGGCATTAAAGTCTTTCAAAGATACGCAGTGGGGTGCTCATTGGTTAACAGCTATTGAAATTTCTAAAGATAATTTATTATTTGGTTCCGGAATTAGAACTTTTAGAATTGTTTGTAAGGAATATGATAATATTGATTCTTTAAGAAAAGATAGTAGATGCAGCACACATCCTCACAATATTTATTTAGAGATTTTATCTGAAACAGGAACGATAGGGTTTATATTAATATTATTATTTTTTTTTAGTTTTTTAAAAACTTTTATTATTAAATCAAATAACAATAACTTAACTACAGCTATAGGAGCTTTAATTTTAGCTGTTATTTTTCCATTAAAGCCAACAGGAGCACTTTTTTCAAGTTGGTATGGATCTATATTGTGGTATTTGTTAGGTTATTATTATTTTAGCTTAAAATGTCTAGATAAACCAAAATGACGATGAAAAGAAAAATTGCTTTAATTACTGGGATTACAGGACAAGATGGCTCATATTTAGCAAAGTTTTTACTAAAAAAAAATTATACAGTTTATGGAATTAAGAGAAGATCCTCTTTAATTAACACCTTGAGAATTGATGATATTTATAAAGATATTCATGAAAAAAATAGTAAATTTATTTTATTTCATGGGGATATGACTGACAGTCTTTCCATTTTTAAAATTATTCAAAAAACTAAACCAGATGAAATATATAACTTAGCAGCACAGTCACATGTGGCGGTTTCTTTTGAACAACCTGAATATACTGCAAATTTAGATGCTTTAGGAACTTTAAGGATTTTAGAAACAATTAAGATATTAAAATTAAAAAAAACTAAATTTTATCAAGCTGGAACATCTGAACTTTTTGGGGGGAATCCTAAATTAACTCCTCAAAATGAAAATACGCCCTTTGATCCTAAAAGCCCTTATGGAGTTGCAAAGTTATATGCACATTGGATAACTAAAAATTATAGAGATTCTTATAAAATATTTGCGTGTAATGGAATTTTATTTAATCATGAAAGTCCTGTTCGAGGAGAAACTTTTGTTACTAGAAAAATTTCTATAGGGCTTTGTAAAATAAAATTAGGATTAGAAAAAAAGTTATATCTAGGGAATATTTATTCAAAAAGAGACTGGGGGCATGCTAAAGACTTTGTTGAGGCGCAATGGCTTATGTTGCAACAAAGAAAACCAGAGGATTATGTTATTGCTACAGGAGAGCAGCATACAGTTAAAGAATTTATTAATGAAGCAGCTAAAAATCTACAAATGAAAATTATTTGGAAAGGTCAGGGTTTAAACGAAAAAGGATATCATAATAAAAAAGTAATTATTGAAATAGACAAAAGGTACTTTAGACCTTTGGAAGTACACAGCCTATTAGGCGACTCCTCAAAAGCAAAAAGAAAATTAGGTTGGAAACCCAAAATTAAATTTAAATCTTTGGTTAAAGAAATGGTCATCGAGGACCTAAAAAAAATTAGCTCATAAATGCTCAGTAAAAAATCCCTAATTTATGTTGCCGGACATACTGGCATGGTCGGATCATCTATTGTTAGAGTACTAAAAAAGAATAATTTTAATAATATTTTATTAACAAATAGAAAAAATTTAGATTTAACCAATCAACACAAAACTTATTTATTTTTAAAAAAAAAAAAACCTAAATTTATTTTTTTAGCCGCTGCAAAAGTTGGTGGCATTCAAGCAAATAATATTTATAGAGCAGACTTTATTATGGAGAATTTATTAGTTCAAAATAATGTTATTATTGGTGCTTTTAAAGCAGGAATAAAAAATTTATTGTTTTTAGGTTCAAGTTGTATTTATCCAAAAGTTAATAACGGTCCTATCAAAGAGGACAGACTTTTAGCCGGCAAACTAGAACCAACTAACGAACCTTATGCAGTTGCTAAAATAGCAGGAATTAAATTGTGTGAAAATTTAAACTTACAATACAAAACAAGATTTAAATCATTAATGCCAACTAATCTATATGGTCAGGGCGATAATTATGATTTAAAAAATTGTCATGTTGTTCCAGCCCTAATAAAAAAAATTCATTTAGCTAAGAAATTTAAAAGAAAAAATATTACGCTTTGGGGTGACGGTACAGCAAAACGTGACTTATTACACGTTGATGATTTAGCGAATGCTGCTTTGTTATTCATGAAAAAAGATTTCAAGCAGAATTATTTAAATATAGGATCTGGCAATGAAATAAGTATCAAAGAACTTGCTAAGTTGATTATGAAGGTTTTAGATTATAATGTTGATATAATTTTTGATAAGAAAAAACCCAATGGCACCATGTCTAAAATTTTAGACACAAGATTGTCTAATAGACTAGGCTGGAAACCTTTAATTCCACTTAGAAAGGGTATTGCTATGACTTATAATTCTTTTTTAAAGAGAAAATAATATAAAAATACAAACCTACTGTACATAAAATAATAAAAATTTCTTTATTGTAAAATAAATAACTAGCATAAAAAGGCAGAGATAATATTGCAGAGTAAATTAATAAAGTTTTTTTTAATTTATATTTTTTTATTAATAAATGATGCAAATGTTTTTTATCTCCAGAAAAAGGGTCTTTCTTATTAAAAATTCTTTCCATAAAAAGCCTAAGCATATCTAATCCTGGGATTATAAAAATTAGAAAAAACTTTTCTGCGGGATAGGTATGATAGTTTTTTAATTGAGAGTTATATAAGTATATAGTCATCAATCCAATTAAGGATGATATCAAAAGAGATCCGGAGTCACCCAAAAAAAATTTTTCCTTATAGATAAAAAATCCTACAATAATTAAGGATAATAAAGGCAGCAACAAATGAGTGATATTTACGTTAAATGTAAAAAAGAATAACGCTACAATCCAATGTATAGATATTACTATTGCTAGACCATTAATTCCATCTGATAAATTAAAAGCATTGATTAGTAGTAATATGCATAAAGTAGTAAAATAAATTCCATATGTATTTAATTTTAAAACTATATTAAAGCTCTTAAAGTATAATTCTTGCAATATTAGTGTATTAGCAAAATTTAGTAAAAATAATACGGCTAAAAAAATAATAAAAAGTTTTAGGTATGATTTAATGTTAAGCCTATCGTCAACGATGCCTATAAAAAAACAGAGACTACATATAGCTAATATTATTTGTGTATCTAAGTTTTTTAAATAAATAGAATATTGATAAGCTAATACTTCAATAAATAGTACATATATAATTATTCCACCCATCAGTGGAGTTGGTTTCTTATGTATTTTTTTTACACTAGGTTTATCAATAAGTTTTAATCTTTGAGAAATTCTTTTATAATATATTAGAAATAAAAATATTGTTAAAAAATAAAAAATAAAAGAAATTATATCTAGCATAATAGGATACTTAAAGTTTATAAGTATTGTATAATTTTTTGTTCATATATTATTTATATATCTTTTATTTATGAAAAAAATAGGAATTTACTTAGCTTCAAATCAATTATCAGGTGGTATTTTTCAATATAATATTAATTTTATAAATGCCCTTAACGATCTTAGAAAATATTTTGAAATTTATTATGTTTATACAAATAAATTATTGGAAGATTTTATACCCAATAATAGTAAAAAATTTTTTTTAAAAAAAAATTATATATTTATAAATTTTTTTAATTTGATTTCTAAAATAAATTTTATAAAAAAATTTATTTATTCTTTAATTTTATTTGTAGATAATTTTTTAAAATTAAACATTTTATCTTTAAAAAAAAAAAATAATTTCTTAGATAAGCTTAAATGCAAATATTTTATATTTCCAAGCCAAGATGTTATTTCATACAAAATAAAAACAAAATCTATAGTGGCCGTTCATGATTTGATGCATATATTTCATCCATATTTAAAAGAGTATCGAAATAATGAGGCTGAACTAAGAGATATTCATTATAATTTGATAGCAAAAAATTCTCATAAAATATTAGTAGATTCAGAAACTGGAAAAGAACATGTGTTAACCAAATTAAAAAACTCTACTACTAGTCAAGTCGAAATCTTACCTTTTTGTGCCACAACATATCTTTATAGTAGAAAAAGTGTAAATATTTTTAAAAAATATAAAATTCCTAAGAATTATATTTTCTATCCTGCTCATTTTTGGGAGCATAAAAATCATGAGATTTTAGTTAACGCAATCAGTATAAGCAAACAAAAGGGTTTTTTATTTAATTGTGTATTTGTTGGTGGAAAAAAAAATAATTATTATAAAATTTTAAAATTAGTTAAAGAATTAAATTTAGAAATGCAATTTTTTTTTTTAGGATACGTTGATGAAAAAGATATGTATTCTCTATATAAGAATGCTTTAGTAACATCTTATGTTTCTATTTTAGGGCCTACAAATATACCTCCATTAGAAGCGATGTTTTCTGGATCGCCCTTATTATACTCAGATGTTTATGGAATGAGAGAGCAAATGCAATATGCTGGTATTGCGATTAACCCTCACAATGCAAAAGAAATTAGTGATTTATTTATTAAGATTTTCACTAATAGATTATTTAGAAATAAAATGATTCAATTGGGTTTAAAAAGAATAAAAGAAATTAATTATTTGGATTTCAAAAAAAAAATTTATCAAATTTTAAAATAATAAATTATAATTAAATGCATTGTGTTAATTAAAAAAAAAGTAAAAATTAGTATAGTAACTGTAGTTTTGAATGATCAAAATAAAATAGTTAAGACTATTCAAAGTGTTATTAATCAGAATTATAAAGATTATGAATATATTATAGTAGATGGCAAATCTTCAGATTTCACCAGACAAAGAATTTATCAATTTAGAAAATACATAGACAAAATATTTGTAAAAAAAGATAGCGGTATTTATGAGGCTATGAATCTAGCTATTAAACATAGTCAAGGAGAATGGATTTTTTTTTTAAATTCAGGTGATCGGTTTTACAATCGTAATGCTTTAAATTTTTTTTCTAATAAGATTTTTTCTAGCAAAATTATTTATGGAAATGTCATAAAATCTTACAAAAACTTTAATATTGTCTGGAATGGCAAAAATTTTAACAAAGAAACGTACATTATGCCATTCTCACATCAATCAGCTTTTGTAAGAACAGCGCTTTTACAAAAAAACTTTTTCAAAATTAATTTTAAGATTATATCGGATTTTGTTTTTTTTTATGATTGTTTTATAAAAAAAATAAGATTTCAAAAAATTAATAAAAATATTTCTATAGTTTCTACAGAGGGCATTTCTAATAAAAGTAGAATAAAATCTTTACTTGAAAGCATTAGATATTTTTTTTATATTAAAAAATATTTTATTATTATTAATTTATTTTTGTCTATTTTTTATCAGACTTTAATTTATTTTTTTAAAATAATTATTCATATTAAAATTATTAATAAAGTTATAAAATTAAAAAAAAATTTATTTGATAAAAAATTGCGGTATTTTCCGTAAAATTTTAAATAAAACTACCAATAAAGAAAACTTGATCTTATTTCTTTTTAAAATTTGAAAATCTTGATAACTTTTTATCAATAAATTATTAAACTTATTACTATCTCCTCCAATCCTCATTCCAATCAGGATTTTTTGTAAATATTTGTACTTAAATCTATTATTTTTAAAAAGACGCAAAATAAAATCATAATCTGAAGAGATTCTATATTTTGTTTTATAGTAACCAACTATATTAAAAATTTTTTTTTTTAAAAAAATAGAGGTATGAGGCGGCGTCCAACCAAAATATATCTTTTTATTGTTAAACTCGCTGCTTTTCCAATATCTTATAATTTTTTTTTTAAACTTAGTAACATAAACTATGTCAGAATATAAAATATCTATCTTATTGTTTTGAAAATTTTCGTTAACTATTTTTAATACATTATTTTTGTAAAAAAAATCATCAGCATGTAATATTCCAATAATATCTCCGCTAGCTTTTTTTATTGATTCATTAAGAGCTGTATACCTATTTCCATGTGCTCTTTGTTTGAATAAAATATTAATTTTTTTTCTTTTACTTAATAAATACTTTTCAGTACCATCATTAGATGTATTGTAACAAATAATAAGCTCTAAATTTGGATATTTTTGTTTAAAAATAGAGTCAATAGCATCTTTAAGAAAAGGCATTCCATTTTTAACGCAAACAATTATAGATATTTTATTTTTTTTTAATAATTTATTGATACTCATGATAAAAAAAAAACATACTGTATTGCACTTAGTAAATCAATTAAGTTTGGTTAACTATAGTATTTCCTACTTAGTTATCAATCAGGCTATTTTTTTAGATAAAAATTTTAATATAAATTCTTTCATTTTGTCAAATAGTATAGAAAAATGTTTTAATAAAAAAAAAAATATTTTTAAAATAAATTTCTTTTTTTTAATTAAGCAATTTAGGGACATTGTTAATAATAATAATGTCAAATATATTCATATTCATAATATTTGGAGTGTTAACTTTTTATTAGTTGTTTTTTTTTATAGAAAAAATTTGTTATATTTTATTCATCCCCATGGAATGCTATTGAAACAAGCACTAAATAATAAGAGTAAATTTCATTATATAAAAAAAATTATTTTTTTAAAAGTTATAGAAATTGTTTTATCAAGAAAAAATATTATTTTTTTAGCTGTAACAAATAAAGAAAGAATGTCTATCCGTAAATATTTTAAAAAAAACAAAGTATACTTATTAGGTACTTTTTATATTTTCAAGAAAAGAAATATACAATTTACAAAATTAAAAAAAAACTTTATTTGTTTATCTAGAATTAATGCTCATAAAAGAATTTTAGACTTAATTGTTTCATTTTATAAAGCTAATTTAACAAATAAGTATAAATTGTTTATTTATGGCGAAAAAGAAGATTATAAATATTTCTCTCAGTGTATTGATGCAATAAAAAAATTATCACTAGAAAAAAAAGTTTTTTTGAAAAATGCAATTTATAGTAAAAAAAAACAAAACATTCTTTTATCTAGTTGGGCTAATATTTTAATATCTCGTTCCGAAGTTATAAGTTTAAGTGTTATAGAATCTGGTTATTATTACTTGCCTTCATTAGTAAATAAAAATATTGCAGAATCTTCATTTACAAAAAATTCTATTTTTATTAGCAAATTTAGTATCGAAGCGATTGCAAACAAAATAAGAAAAATATCTTCTATTTCTTTAGCGGAAAGAATTAATAGCGGAAAACTTATTAATTCTTTAGTTGTAAAAAATTTTTCAATTAATAATTATGCTAAAAATTTGTTAAATATATATAATAAAAATGTATAATCAAAATGATTACATTAGGCATAAATAGCAAACATTCAAATGCATCTGCTTGCGTAGTAATCGATGGAGCTGTTAAATTTGCTATAGAAGAAGAAAGATTAATAAGAGTAAAAAATTATAACGGCTTTCCTATACATTCCATTAATGCTTGTTTAGATTATATAAAAAAAACTAGTGGTAATAGTGAATATGATAATATTGCCGTTAACTTTAATCCTTTTTTTAATTTATCATATAAAATAAATAAATTTTTATTCTTAGGTTTTAAAAACTATATTTTAACTATTAAAAATTTATTTCAAAAAATATTTATAAAAGAATTTAATTATTTTAATCTTAAAAAAAAAAAAATTATTTATATTAATCATCACTTATCTCATATCAGCTCTTCTTTCTACAATTCTAATTTTGATAACGCCATAGGATTAACAATCGATGGATTTGGAGACAATATGAGCTTGGGTATTTATTCATTCGATCATAATAAGATAAAACTTTTGCATAAGATCTGTTTTCCTGAATCCTTGGGAATTTTTTATCAAAGCATTACTCAGTATCTAGGATTTAGAGATTATGGAGATGAGTATAAAGTTATGGGGTTGGCTGCCTTTGGAAAAAAGTATCTCTCAAAAGAGATGGACACTTTGATAAAGTATGATGGAAAATTTAATTTTAAATTAAATTTAAACTTTTTTAATAAAAAAACTTTTGGAATGCAAGTGACTACAGTTGGCTATCCATATTTTAAGAATTTGTTTAATGAAAAAAAATTTTCTTCTTTATTTAAAAGAAAAAAAGTTGATAGTAAAAAAATTACAGATTTTCATAAAAATATTGCATATTCAGCTCAAAAAAAATTTTCAGAAATAGTTTTAGGAATTATATCTTCTCTAAAAAAAGAATATAATAATTATAATAACCTTTGTTTGTCTGGAGGATGTTTTTTTAATTCAGATACAGTCGGCCAGATTATAGAAAAAAAAATTTTTTCGAACATCTACATTTATCCAAATCCCGGGGATGGAGGTGGATCTGCAGGAGCCGCACTATATGTTAATAATAAATCAAAGAATTCTCAAATAAATAAAAATATTTTTATTGGCCCTTCTTTTTCTAATAAAGAGGTTATTAGAGATTATTTGAAATTTAAGAAGCAATTTAATTATTCTTATGATGTAAATTATTTCAAAGACTATAATGAATTATATAGTTTTGTAGCCAATAAAATCTCCAAAGGAAAAATAGTAGCATGGTTCCAAGATGAGATGGAATGGGGACAAAGAGCTCTGGGTAATAGATCTATATTAGCGGATCCAAGGAAAAAAGAAATTATCAAAAAAATTAATATAAAAATTAAAAAGAGAGAAGAATTCAGACCTTTTGCTGGATCGGTTTTAGACGAATATAAAAAAGAATTTTTTAATATTGAAGGAGAATCTCCATTTATGATGGGTGTATAAAAAATAAATAAAAATAAAAAAAATAAAATTTCAGGAATAACTCATGTGAATAATACATGTCGTATTCAAACTGTATTATTCAAAGATAATAAAAAATTTTATAACTTAATTAATGAGTTTTATAAAATTACTAATATTCCAATATTATTAAATACATCATTCAATATAGATGAGCCGATAGTGTGCACACCTTATGATGCTTTTAAAACTTTTTATAAGTCTGATCTTGATTATTTGGTTGTTCAGAACTACGTCTTTACCAAAAAATAAAATATATAAAAGTAATGAAGATTGTAAATAGAAATTTTTTTTTGATAAATTTTATTTTATTGTCTTTTATAGCATATGTTTATTTTTGGGATATTAAATCTTCATTAATTCAAATTAGATTCTTAATTATTTTATTAATCTTTCCATATTTTTTTTTGTCGGAAAATAGAATTAATTCAATAGTATATTTTTTTTTTCCAGTATTATTTATATTTATTCACTTAATAACCGTTTCTAACACTTTAGATATTAAAATTAATGTTCAAAGAATATATGAAATTTTTTTCTTGTATTATTTTTTAGTTATATCTTATACTTATAAAGAAATTATTCTAAATTACTTAAATCAATTTATTTTGATATTTTTATTAATTTTTTATTTAAGTATAACTTTTCATTTTTTTAAAAAACCTGAAAGTATAAATTTTATTATATCTTGTTATCAAGGCTGGTTTTCATTAAACAATTTTCTTTTTTTAGAAAACTCTCATTTTGGAATGATATCTTCATCAATATTATGGTATTCAGTTTTTAGAATATTTGACAATAAAATAAATTTTATTTCTAAATTTTTACTATTAATTTTTATTATTTTTTCTTTTATAAATATTTCTACTTCTTTCTTATTTAATATAATAATAATTTCATTTTTAGCTCTATTTTTTTGTTTTAAAAAAATTCATTCTAAAGAATTTTTAGTCATATTATTTTTATTAATAGTATCTTTATTTATTTTAATCTTTGAAAAACAGTGCGCAGCAAGATTTTTTCATACAGTTAAATCAGTGACCTCGTATTTCACTTTTTCTGAAAAATTGTACAAACACACTGAAGGAAAAATTGTTGGAGAAGAAGCAGAAGTTAGAAATTTTACCCCAAACATGTCAACATCTATATATGTTAATTCGCACAAAGTTATGATTTTTGCTTTGAAGGAAAATATTTTAGGGTTTGGATTAAATCAATATTATGTAGTGCATGAAAAATATTTCATCAAGAATAAAGATCAATATAATTTAGATATAGAGCCGTATTTGTTGCAATTAAATAAACAAGATGCTTCTAATAATTTTGTAAAATTAGTCTGTGAGTTTGGGATATTTAGTATTTTTATTTTTTATTTTATTCTAAAATTATTGATGAATAATACACCATTATTTTTAAAATTTTTTTTTCTCGCACCATTAATTTCTCAGTTATTTTTAAGAGGAGCTGGATATTTTAATGGTGGGTTTATATTTTTTTTATTCTTTACAATAATATTATCTTTTAAAAATAATAGAAAATTTAATCAATGATATTAGCGTTTTTAGGATTAATTTTTACTTTTATATCAATATTAGGATACTCTTTTATTTTTAAGAGATTTTTTTTTAATAAAAAACAATATGCTTACATTCAAAATTTAGATATTTTTTATGGTGTGGCTTTATTAATTTTTTTAAGTTTATTTATAAATTTCTTTTCCCCAATAAATAATTTTGGCTTACCGATAGTAGTAATAGGTTTATTTTTATTTATTTATTCTTTAAAAATAAGAATAGTTCACTTTTATAATTATAAAATAATTTTTATAATTTTTTTATTTTTTATTTTTATTTCTACAGAAAACGGATTAAATTATGATAGCGGCTTATATCATTTACAGACTATTAAGTGGATATACAATTACAAAATCGTTTTTGGTCTAGCAAATATTGAAAACAGATTAGGACTAAATTCTTCTTGGCACTATTTTTTATCTATATTTAATTTTGGTAAATTAGATTTAATTTATTACATTAATATAATTATATATACAATATTTCTTAATGAATTATTAATTATTAAGAAAAAAAGCCAAATCAGTTTTTATTTTCTATTTTTTTCCTTTTTTTTTATATCTCTATTTTCATTATTACACCCTATGAAAAATGGAATTATTCTAAACAACATAGGATCGCCAGAAGTCGACACTATAATAATGTTAATATTCTTGATAAATATTTACCTTTTTTTGAAATTAAAAGAATCTCATGATGATAATTATTTTTATTTAATTTCAACAACTACTATTATCGCTTTTACTATTAAAATTTCTTCATTCGTTTTAATTTTATTACCTTTATTTGTTTTTATTAAAAAAATTAATTATAAAAAATATATTAATTATTATATTTTTAATTTCGTTTTAGTATTAATTTGGCTTATTTCTAATTTCATTAAGAGTGGCTGTTTTATTTTCCCTATCCATCAAACATGCGCGAATGTGCACTGGTCTATAAGTTCTGAATCTGCTAAACACTTTTCTAATATTGTGCAGTCATTTGCAAGAGACACTAGATTAAGAGAGAAATTCTCAGATTTTAACCATACGCTAGACACTTATAATTGGTTTGAACCGTGGTTTAATGATTATTATCTAAATACTGCCTTATTAAAAATAGTAACAATTATATTTATATTCTCTACAATTTTTTTAATAGTTTCGAGTTTTATTTATAAAAATAAAAATTTTAAATCTAGTTTAAATAATTATTTTTATATATTTTTTTTTTTCATATTAAGCTTCTTTATATGGTTTAAAGCTCCAGAAGTTAGATTTGGCTATGGTTTTTTAATTGGCATTAGTTGTTTTCTATTTTCTATTTGTTTCCTTAAAATGAAATTTATTCATCAGTATATTTATCATAGAAAATTTATATTAATAATTTGCTTATTATTAATCATTAAGAACATTGCTTATTTTAAAAGTTTTAACCAATTTCTAGATAGAAATTTTTATTATAAAGATTTTGAAATAGTAAAAATTGTAGACAAATATAAGATTTATTATCCAGGAGATAATAAGTTTTGTAATAGTTTTATAGATATTTGCATTTATCAAAAAAATTTTCTTTATAGTGTAAAAGATAATTATTCATACACTTTTATTTATAAATAAATTATAGAATGAAATTTGGATTAGAATCATTTGTCTTTGGTAATTTTTTTTCTGTTATTATATCAATATTATTGCTTTTGGGATGTTACGCTTTAGGAAAAGTTTTAATATATATTTTTAATATTAATAGAATTATTTCTTCTATTTCTAGTAATAGTATTTTTCAAGAAAATATAATTGGTTTAAATTTTTTATTAATAATTATCTTTCCACTCGTTCAATATGCATTATTACCAGTATCTTTAATATTTTTTTTAGCATTTGCATTAATAGTATCTGGAATTTTTTATTTATATTTATTAATTAAAAAAACAGATATTTTATATTTATTTAAAAAATTAATTTACAAAAATAATAAATTTTTTTTTTTTTATTTATGTTTTTTTATTATAGGGTATTTTTTATTATCGTTAGGACCAACAACGAATGCTGATAGTTTAGATTATCATTTATATGCTCCTTTACATTATTTAAACTTTCAAACTCTACCTAACCAATATAGTTATTTCCACGGAAAGCTCGTTGGAGCTGGAGAAATAGTTAATTTAATAGGATTGTCAGTAAGAGCTGAGCAGTTTTCAAGTTTAGTTCAGTACTCATGTTTAATTAGCATTATTGGCTTAATTACTACTTCTTATAAAAAAAAATACAAATCCAATCTCAAAGATAATTTATTTTTAATCTTATGTATTCTGTCATGTCCAGTTATAATATTTTTTTTAACTTCTTCCAAGTTGCAATTTTTTCCAGTTGCAACTAATGCTTTTTGTTTTGCTATAATTTTTTTTTGTTTCGATAATTTAAAAAAAAAAGATTATTTATATTGTTTTATTTTATTCAATTTATTAATTGCAATTCAAATTGAGATTAAACATTCATTTATTTTGTCTTCTTTTATTCTATGGACAATTTTTTTATATAAAACTATTAATAAAAAATTCTATTTCAGTTTTATTTTAATTTCTTTAATCTGTTTTTTGTTAGTCTTACTTCCAAATATTCTTTGGAAAATAATTCAATATAGAGTTGATTTAATTGATTTGTTAAGATTTAATTTACCTGTAAATTACCCTGGCTATCAACAGTTCTTCTTGTCGCTAAGTTCATGTGGTTATTATTGTTGGCCAACATGGATATTTTTACCAAAAAACATTAATGAATTTTCCAATAGTCTTGGATTATCGTCCTTGTTATTTTTCATAATTATTAAACATTTAGAAATAAAAGACTTTAGATATTTGTTAGTAATTATTATTGTTTTTTTTAGTTTTGGCTTGTCATTTGGACCAAGTTCTCCTAGATTTTTTATTGATCCTTTTATCTGGTTAGTACTCATTGTTAGTTATTACTATAGGTATATTTTTAATGATAAATTTTTTATTTTTTTTAAAAGAATAATTATATTTTATAGTTATTTAATATTTTTAGCCGTTTATTTTGGTGTTTTTACCAATAGCATTGGATCTATTAATAAATATTTAAGAAATAAAATAATGCAAAACAATGCAAATGGTTATGAATTGTTCAAGTGGGCAGGAGAGCACCTACCGCAAGATGCCAGACTTTTATCATTACATAGATCAGTATCATTATCTTCAGTTAGAACTTTTCCCGCAGATTTCATTAATTATATTAATTCATCAGATCAACGTATTGAAATTTATTTAAATGAAATTAAAAAAGAGAAGATAAATTTCATTCTACTCACTAACGAAAGTAGGAATAATATTTTTTCAAATTGTACAGGAAAATTGCATAGTTTTAAGAAGGATATTTCCGCAACAGCAACAAGAAATCCGTTTAATAAAGGTAAAGAAAAATATGATGCTTATATATATGAATTTAACTACAGTCTTTTACCTGGCTGTGTCTTTAAAAAATTTTGATCTTTAATTATGAAAAATTTAATTAATCTCGATAAAAACTACTATAAAAAATCAAGTTTTTTTGAGGGTTTTTTTTCAAACGAGATCAAAAATAATAGAATAAAATTTTACAAAATCTTAACAAAATTATTAATATTAAAACCGTCCTATAAAATATTAGATGTGGGTGCCACTCCTGTTTTAGAAGAGAAAGAAAATATTTTTTTAAGATGCTATCCTTATAAAAATAAAATAACTATTTTGTCTAATCAGGATTGCAAAATTCTTAAAAAAAAATTTAAAGGGATTAAAGTAATTATTTCAGATGCTTTAAATTCCAATATAATCAAAAATAAATATGACATAGTTTTTTCAAATGCAACGATTGAACATGTTGGCTCGAGCTTTAATCAATTACGATTTGTTAAAGAGCTGTATAGAATCGGGAGAAGATATATTTGCATTGTTACACCCAACAAGTATTTTCCTATTGATTTTCATACTAAATTACCATTAATAAATATTTTACCAAATATTATTTACAGAAGAATTCTTACTTTTATAGGTTATGAATTTTTTAGCCTTGAAGAAAATTTAAATCTACTTTCTTATAACGATTTGATTAAAATTTTAAAGAAAGCTCACATAAAAAATTATAAGATAATACAATATAGATACTTTGGATTTGTTTCTCATCATATGGTAGTTCTTAAAAAAGACACTGATTAAAGTAAAGAAAGCATAGAATGATTTCTATTGTAATACCTACGTATAATGAGAAAAAAAATATTTTACCTATCTTTCATAATTTTAAAAAAATAGATTATAATTATGAGGTTATATTTGTTGATGATAATTCAAATGACGGAACCATACAAAGCATAAGAAGCTTAATTAGCGCTCAAAAAAAAAAAAATATTAAGTTTTTATTAAGAAAAAATAAAGTAAGAGATCTTTCTTGTTCAATAGTAGAAGCAGTTGTTTTAGCTAAATTTAAATATATCTTAGTTATAGACGCCGATCTTCAGCATGATTTTAGCAATATAAACTTATTAATTCAAAATATGGTAAATTCAAATTATGATGTTGTTATAGGATCAAGATTTAAAGAAAAAAAGATTAATAGCAATTTAGGGCTTTTCAGAACTTTTTTTTCTTTATCTATAATATTTATTATTAATTTATTATTTACTAAAATTACAACTGATCCTTTATCTGGTTTTTTTGTAGTAAAAAAAGAAATAATGACAAAATACAAAGATAGTTTTTTTTGCAGAGGTTATAAAATATTATTTGATATATTATATAACTCCAAAAAAAATATTAAATCTAAAGAAATTAAAATTAATTTTAATAAAAGAAAGTTTGAAAAATCTAAAATTAGCTTAAGAATATTAATCTTATTTATTAATCAAATATGCTTTACTTTAAAAAAAAAAATTTAGATTCTTGGCGAACATTTAAATTTGAGTTCATTATTTTATTATCCATTATTTTATTTGGTATTTTTTTATGCTTTGTAGGGGGGTACGGATCACACGAAGATACCCTTCCTATGATAGGAGTTTTTCTTGGTATTTTAAGAGATAAAGTTTTTATGACTTCCAGATTTACTGGAAATCCTGTTGCTGAGATTGGTATTGGTTTCTTATCTTATTTTTTCGGCAGTTGGGCAGCAAATTTAATAACCTTTTTATTATTTATTTTTTCTTTGCTTTTTCTTTTTTTTAGTTTTGTTAATAAAAATAAAAATATTTTACTTTTATTTTTAATATTATGCTTAACAAATCCATCGCTGTTCTTTATTAATCTTCAACCAATAGACGCACCGTGGGCTTTATTTTTTTTATTTTTAGGAGTGTTATTATTATCTTTAAAACATTATGAAATTGCTTGTTTAGCTTTTGGTTTTTGCATCGGTACAAGAATTTATTTCTTATTATTTGTAATAATATTCATTTTATTTTTTCCTAATAAAAATATTTCTTATAACCGAAAATTTTTTATTATAATTGTAAGTTGGATTATTGGAGGTTTGTTTTATCTTCCTGTGTGGTATCATTCTCAATTTTCACTTCAATGGCTTGACGCAGCAATGCCATCAGAGCAGGGTTTTATCGGTTTTTTTGGACGATTTTCTTATAAGGTGTGGTTTAGTGTTGGATCAATTCAGTTTTTAATAATTTTATATTTATTATTCAAAAAATTCAATTTATTAAAAAAAATTAATGGTTTTTATTCTTTATCTTTAGGAATTTTAACTAATCTACTAATTTTTTTAATTATGCCTATACAACTTTATTATTTGCAACCATTTTTAGTATTGTTATATTTTCTTTTAGTTCAGGCGTGCGATAGAAAAATTATTTATACTATAATATTTATAAATTTATTAACTTGGCTAATTTCTTTTCAGGTATTCAAATTTACTTATAAATCTAATGATATTTGTTTACCAAGACACGCTACAAATGTAGAATTTCATTTAGATTTATCAAAAGGTAATCTATTTGAATACTTATACTCTAGACAAAAAATTAAATGTTGGATTGATGAAGATAGTGATTTTGGAAAAAAAATAATCAAGGGTCAGAAACTCAGATAAGAAAATGAAAAAATTAAGCATATTAATCCCAGTTTATAATGAAGAAAAAACAGTTCTTGAAGTTTTAAAGAATATTCAAAAAAATAAAATAAAAGACGTAGATTTTGAAGTTATTATTATTAATGATGGTTCTAGCGATTCTACAATTTCAATTTTAGAGAATAATAAACATTTATTTAATAAACTTATTGATCTTAATAAAAACCATGGAAAAGGTTATGCAGTAAAACAAGGACTGAATATTGCAACAGGAGATTTTGTTATTTTTCAAGATGCTGATCTGGAATATGATCCTTCTGAATATATTCAGTTTATTAATCTTTTTTTAAACTTAAATGCTGATTTAGTTATAGGATCAAGATTTATTTATAAAAAATATACAAGATCTCATAATTTTTTAAATAAAATAGCAAATACTCTTTTAACACTTTCTTTTAATATTTTATATAATACAACTTTTACAGATATATATTCTTGTTATGTTGCTTTTAAGCGTGACTTGATAAACCCCCAAGATTTAAAAACGCATGGGTTTGAGCAGCAGGCTGAACTACTTGCTAAAATTGTAAAAAAGGGAAGTATCTTTTTTGAAGTGCCAATAAGTTACAATGGAAGATCAGCAGCTGAAGGAAAAAAAATTAAATTTTTTCATTTTTTTCCAGTAATTTGGCAAATCCTGATAAGAAGATTTATTTAATTTTATCTTTTTTTAAATAACAATCCTTTATAATTTTTTTTTAATTCAGGTTGGTCCTCACTAATCCATTGCTCGACAAGAATATATTCTTTTTTAAAAAAATTTAAAAATTTATTAAGACTAAAAATAGTAATGGGCAATTTAGCATCATAAATTTTTTTATTTACTATTTGTATAGCAAATAAATCTTTAATACCGTTTGTGAAAGGAGTTCTGTCTATAGCAATGAAATTTGGTTTAATACTTATAATTTTTTTTAATATAGCATAAGGATCTTCTAGGTAGCATAAGGAACAGCAAAATAAGGCAATATCTGGTTTAGTTTTTATATCATTTAAATTTTCATAAAAATTTATAAAATTTTTATTTTTAGCAATCTCAACAATTTTTTTTTGTTCTATAATATCCCATTTAATTTTTTTTATAAATTTTAGGAATTTTCTATTTTGGTAAAAAGTTGTTCCAAATGAACCTCCAAAATCTAAAACATTAAGTTTATTGTTATTAACAGCTAACAAGATTGAACTTAGCAATGGCCAAGAATATTGAATTTCTTCGAAATTAACACCATCTCTTTCGTAATTTTTTTTATAAGGTACTAATTTTGCCGCTTTATATATTTTGTTAATAATTAATTTAGAATCAAACCCATCACCACAATTTTTTTGAGCATTTTTGAATGATTTGTATCCATATATAAATCTCGTTGTAAAATATTGATGGTAAATTTTAATTATAAAATATGGTAAATATTTTTTTACGTTTTTTTTAATTAAATAAAACATGCATATATTACCTAAATTAAATAAATTTAATTTTACTTAAGTAGTTAAATTAAAAATTTTTACAATATTGGTTGCGGGGCTTGGATTTGAACCAAGGACCTTCAGGTTATGAGCCTGACGAGCTACCAGACTGCTCCACCCCGCGATAATTGACTAGTTGTTATATCTGTATAAAAATATTATGTAAACTTATATGAAAAATTATTTACTTGTTACCGGAGGCGCAGGTTTCATTGGTTCAAGTTTGATTGAGTATTTGTTAAAAAAAACTAGTTTTAAAATAATCAGTTATGACAATTATGCATCTGGCAATGTTAAGAATCACATAAAAGATAAAAGAGTTAATTATTTAAAAGGTCATACAAAAGATATTAATAGTAAATTATTTAATTATAAAAAAAAGATTCATTCTTTATTCCATTTGGGAGAGTTTTCTAGAATTTATCAAAGTTTTTTGAAAATAAATGATTGTTTTGACTCTAATATAACAGGAACTAAAGAAGTCTTAAGATTTTGTTTGGATAATAAAATTAAACTTGTTTATTCAGCTACATCTGCAAGCCTAGGAAGAAATGGTAAGGACGAAAATTTATCACCATACGCTTGGTCTAAATCAACAAATATAAAGCAAATTTTAAATTTAAATAGATGGTTTGGTTTAAAATTTGAGATTGTTTATTTTTATAACGTCTATGGACCAAGACAAATTTTAAACGGAGACATGGCCGCTGTGATAGGAATATTTGAGGATTGCTATAAAAATAATAAATCATTACCAATTGTTTATCCTGGCACACAAACAAGAAAATTTACACATGTGAAGGATACAGTTAAATGTTTATTCTATGCATGGAAAAAAAATCTTAATAAACATTATGCAATTTCAAGCCCTTATTCTTATTCTATAATCAAGATCGCTAATCTTTTTGGCTCAAAAAAGAAATTTATTAATTCAAGGCCAGGGGAAAGATTTAAATCTAAAATTTTGAAGAATTCTGGAAAAATTAAGATTATTAATATTAAAGCCAAAATAAAAATTATTGATTATATTCAAAATTTTAAGAAGAGTTTATTGGACAAACGTCTTGTTTAGAACGTAATTTATAAATAGTACAACTTCTTTTTCAGAGTTAAAAATTTCAATATTCAATTATTTCTTATTATAAAACTCCTAAATATTCTTTGACAATTTTTAACTAGAGGTATAAACATTCTCCGCCTGGTGATTATTGCAAAGGAGTAACACCCGATCCCATTCCGAACTCGGCAGTTAAGCCCTTTAGCGCCAATGGTACTTTGTCTTAAGGCACGGAAGAGTAGGTCGTTGCCAGGCTTTTA
>Ga0136644_10000594_pt1 | contig 29014 bp, 27 predicted proteins | sample C_130820_EF_Meta_FD_94780 | JGI IMG/M metagenome (GOLD analysis project Ga0136644, IMG submission 94780) | Freshwater microbial communities from Lake Croche, Canada to study carbon cycling - C_130820_EF_MetaG (v2) (version 2) | ecosystem: Environmental > Aquatic > Freshwater > Lake | place...
AAATGAGTTAACACCCATGAATGAAATATACAACTACTACGTTGCAAACGCGACGGCATCAAACACAATAAATAATCTTACGACAGTTTTAAGCTTAAGTGGTTGGACACCAACTGCAACGATTCAATCCATCAGTATAACGTTTCCCAATAAGCCCCCCGCAGCCGCCTGGACGGGCCTCTCCAACCCGCAGTACTTGACAATCACGGGCATGCCATACTCAACTTCAAAGCTCGTCTACCAAAGCCAGATCGAGTACTGCCTGGCCAAGGCACCGCTCAACAGCATCGTCTCCACGGACCAGATTGTAGTCCTCGAAGAAAATGTTGTAGGCACCGAGGTCGACCTCGTCGTGGCCGTAGAGACGGTGCAGGACTACCACTCGTCCGACGCTGGACCGCAGACTGCCAGCGTCTTGCTCGACGACGTGGCGCAGGCTTCCACGTTTGCAGCATGTATGAAGGCTGCATCTGCCATAAGCAACCCAACTGTGACAATTCAGCAGGAAACGGGTTTGCAGCTGTCGCCGCCGCCCAGTCCGCCCAAGCCGCCCAGTCCGCCCAAGCCGCCCAGTCCGCCACCCGCAACTGGCAGGCGGTTGCTGCTTGCCCAGCCCGACAATGTCTTTATGTTCACTATCGACCTGCAGTATGCGCTCGATAACTATCTGCAGCATGCGCTTTGGTACAACAGCGCAATTGAAAAGGCGGTGTTTTTGGTATACAATGCGTCTGTTCTAAATGGTGGATGCGGTTTTTCGGTACTGCAGACTTACATACGTGTGCTTAATGTCTCTGTTAGTGTCAACAGCGCAAATTTTGTTACCATTACACTAGGAATCGAATATAATTCGGGTACAACAATGACATGTGCTAATGCCTGTAGTACCAGTGGTGTATCACTTCAAATATTGAATACTACACTCGAAAATATGGGAATTTCGGTGTATACAGGATTGTGTACTGCGGGCACATCGTCTTTGTCTTACGGCATATCAGGTTTACCCTCGGGGCTGGCGGGTGTGAGCGGCAGGCGGTCCTTGTTGTATCGAAACACTGTAACAGGCGGAAGTGACTATACGCTCGCGTCGACCGTCATCGTAAACACGTCGTGGTCGAGCAGTCAGGAATTCCACTACCAGCTCAACCTCTACGAGGCTGAGCTGGCATCCTGCATCCTGCAGACGATGAACTCACTTAATTCAAACGACGCATGCGTGTCATCAGGAGGACAATATGGGGGAAACTACCGCCAAATGTCTGTCGTGCCGCTGCAGGTGGCCGACAACTACCAAACGATTCTCTATAACGTAAGTTTTTACAATAGTGTATCAATTACAGCAGGGAGTGCAACAAATGCAGCTCAAAGACTACAGTGCATCGTTGCAAATCCAACGGCAGCTTTAACCTTGAAAAGCAACTGCGCAAGCATCGGCACGTCGTCCTCAGGGTATCTGCTGTCGATGCAAGGCTTGAACGGGGTGCCGCCGCCGAGCCCGCCGCCGAAACCTCCTCCACCACCAAAACCACCTCCACCACCAAGCCCGCTTCCACCACCAATTCCGCCTCCACCCAACCCACCTCCACCCAACCCTCCACCGCCCCCCAGTCCTAGCCCACCATCACCACCGAGCCCAAGCCCACCACCTCCACCCAATCCCAGCCCACCACCTCCACCCAGTCCCAGCCCACCACTGCCACCGAGCCCAAGCCCTCCACCGCCGCCGCCTCCGAGACCGTCTCCGCCGCCGCCGCCGAGCCCCAGTCCTAGCCCACCACCACCACCGAGCCCAAGCCCACCACCTCCACCCAGTCCCAGCCCACCACTGCCACCGAGCCCAAGCCCTCCACTGCCTCCGAGACCGAGCCCCCCACCGCCACCCAGCCCTAGCCCCCCGCCGCCTCCCAACCCGCTTCCACCAAACCCGCCGCCACCACCAAAACCGAATCCACCACCGAACCCAAGTCCACCACCCATGGGTGCGGACACCGGTCTCGTGGATGCAACCATTACACTTACGGGTATAAGCTACAGTGAATACATTGCGCAAGCCATCTTCTACGACAGCGTCGTGCGGTATTGTTTTTCAGTAGCAGTAAGCATGGATGCCAGCCAGGTTGACGTTATTGAAGCAGGGGCAATACCCTCTACAAACAGCGTAAATCTCCAGCTCGCGTTCCTTACAGCTGTTTCATCGACTGATGTAAATGCAAACGCAAACGCAAACGCAAACGCAGATGCACTGATAACCACCCTGTCTACTACGTACACGAATAATTCCTTAAAGTCCCCGGTTGACAGCTGTTTACAAACCCAAGGGATGAACTCTGTGAGTTGGACCGGGAACTTTCAGGCTTTTGGAACTCCGCCCGCTCTAGCGGGGCGAAAGCTCCTTTCCTTGTCTCCTCCGCCGGCGCCGCCTCCCCTGCTTCAGTGGCAGGTTGTCCGCAACGAGTACTTCGTCGTGTGCACCAACAGCACGGTTCATCTCCAGCCGCACAACTCGCTCCGGCTGCAGGCTGTGCTACAGGGCGTCGTTTCCAACGTCACGGGCCTGCTGAGCGCCCAGGTCACCCTGCGCTCGGTGACGGAGCGCAACGCGACGTGCTTCGACGTCGCTGTCGTCGTGGACGAGGCGAGCAACGCGACGACAAACGCCGTCGAAGCCGCGCTGAACAAAACGGTGATGAACGGCACCTTCGTGTCGCTCATGAAGCAGCGCGGCTTTGCAAAGACGGCGGGCGCCGCCTACTACGGCGGCCGCAGCCTGCTGCAGGCTGGCCCCAGCTGGACGCTGGTGCAGGTGACCTGGAGCTCCCCGCAGAACGCCGCAAGTTACATCTTCGGGTTGTTCCTCTGTCTTGCTCCGCTCAATGCAACCTCCATTGCTGTTCTCTACGAGAACATCCCGTACACGGTGTCCATTTACAACGTGAGCACGTCTGCCGACCCGTCTGCGCTGCAGTCTGCCATCCTTCAAAACTCAACTCTCTGCGCCTCCAACCTGAACATGACGAGCAATGCCTTTGTGAGCATGTCCAACGTGGAGGAGAGCAAGCAGTCGTGGGTGCTCATGCGCACCGACTGGCCGTCCAACCAGATTGCCTTTTACGCGGACGTCTACCCCGCCGTCTTCCAGGCGTGCATCCAGGCCAACTACACGAGCGCAGTCACCGTCTCGGCGCTCTACGGAGACGCCGATGACGCTCCCGCGTTCGTCAACCTGGTGTACAACGTGAGCTTCGGCTTACCCATCGACGCCCAACGGTTCGCGCAGGACATCTACGCAAACAGCACCGCGTTCCAGCACTGCCACGACGCCGTGCCCGACGGCGGCGGCGGACTTACCAACCTGAAAAGAATGGGCGGGGTGGTAAAGGCGATGGGCGTGCCGTCGCCCCCGCCGCCCCCGCCCGTTGCATCGTGGGCAAAAACACCATTTAAAGATACGATTATTATCGATCTACCATATTTTGAATGGCTTACTAACCCACAGGGCTACGACTCTGCAGTCAGACAAGCTCTTGCTGAGCACCTCAATATTGAATTATACCAGATCACTTTGGACTTCGTCGCTGGTTTTCAGTCAAATGACTATACAATATATTCAGTTGCTATTATTTTGGAGGCTGAACATCAAGATTACGCTCCGATAAACGAACTTTCAAATGCATTCAAAAGCTTGTTTGGTGATGGTCAAGGTACACCAGGAGACAGCGCTAACAGTAGCCTGATTTTGTCATTGAAGAAGTTTGGTATAAATACAACACGTGCGTGGTACAATACCATACCTAATGGTGGAGTCACGCGACATTTGCTTGGCAGAAACCTGCTGGCTGGATGCGGGGGGGCGATCTGCTTACCGCTAAAAGCATCTACAAATTCTTCTGGATCAAGTATCATTCTTACGCTTACTTTTACAAACGGTTTTACAGACTGCAACTTGACAAGTACTCTTTCTGGAATAAGTTACGCTCTTATGAAAAATTTAACAGGAGCACCCACGAATTACCTCAACAATTCAGTTGTGTTGCTTACCGGAAACACGAATACTAATTTGGTGTGGGTGTATAATGTCACATTTTACACAACGAATACAACTACAGCAAAGTATTACGTAGGAAACCTTACTGCAAACTTGCCTGACAATAATAGTAGTTTTCCTAACGGATTGCTTTTTAATTTGAGAAATACATCTGCTGGAAATTTAGGATTGGCCTCTTCTGTGAGTCTAGGCTACCCATCTGGGTATGGTCCGCCGCCTTCACCGCCACTGCCACTTCCACCTCCAAATCCATCGCCACCAAATCCGCCTTCGCCATCACCACCTCCCTTCCCGTCTCCGCCGTCACCGCCAAATCCTCCACAGCCACCTCCCTTCCCAGCACCATTACCACCACCCAGGCCTTCACCCAGCCCGTCGCCTCCGCCCTCGCCTCTGCCGCCGCCCTCGCCTCCGCCAGCACCACCACCCAACCCTCCACCCAGCCCGTCGCCTCCGCCCTCGCCTCCGCCAGCACCACCACCCAACCCTCCACCCAGCCCGTCGCCGCCGCCCTCGCCTCTGCCGCCGCCCTCGCCTCTGCCGCCGCCCTTGCCTCCGCCATCACCACCGCCGAAACCGCCACCGAAACCGCTGCCGCCGCCGCCGCCAAGTCCTCAGCTTTCAAAAGCCGCGGCTCCCTCGACTGAGTCCTGGAGCTACACGATCCTCCTGGCCATTGCGCCTGCGGTGATCATCCTTGCGATTGTCGTGCTCGCGTTTGCATTGTTTTTCGTGTAATCATTTTTTCTTATTCGTCTCTATGTAGTGCTGTATAGCGGCGAGGCAGTAGCGCTTGGCCAGCGTCACGCGGCTCACGATGACGTTTAGCGACTTGAGCGACTTTTCTTCGGGCATAAAGGAGGTGAGCAGTGGCACGTGCAGCCGCCTGCCGAGTGGCCCCTCGGGCTGCGCCAGCAGGTAGAGCATCGCGTAGGCAAAGTACTGGTGCGTCGGTCTGCGGGACGCTGCCTTTACAACGGCGTACGGAGCAACAACCGTCTGGAAGAGCGTCGTCATCAGCCGCGCCAGCGCCTCCATCTGCGCCTCCGTGACGGACCGGTGCACCACGAGCGCGCCGCTGTGCTCCACCTGGGGGAGGCGCGCCCACACCCCGAAACGCGTCAGTAAAAGAGTTTGGGATTTTCCAACAACCGCACCTCGGCAAAGGCGGCGCACATGAGCCGCAGGACGCAGGGCTCGGTTGGCCGCTGGGCGGTGGCGAGCCTGCTCGCGTTCTTGAGCGCCTTGGCCAGCCTCTCTGCGTCTGACGAGACGCGGTGTGCGGGGGCGAGCAGCGTCACGACGGCGCGCGAGCACGCCCCGAACACCTCCTCCGAGGTGGTGACCCAGGCGTTTGTGCGCTTCCGCTTGGCGCGGGCCATGGGCGGCACGAAGGAGCACAGCCTGCGGTCGTCCGTGGGCCCGGCGCACATCTGCTGACCGAAGCAGCGCCCTGTGAGCCGGCAGACGTAGCCGCCGTCCGCGTCCTGCAGCAGGTGCTCGCACTTCATGCCGCACACGTGCGTCTCGTCGTCCACGGTGCACAGCACGTCGTCCGTCGTGGAGCCCGCCGCGGACCCGTGGGCCGGCGGGCTGGCCGCGGCTCGCAGCTGCTCGAACTGCGCCCACGACAGGTTGAGGACGTCCTCGAGCGTGTCCATCGAGGCGGACGAGCGCAGTCGACTGCCAGGTGCAAGAGGCGGCTTCCCCCTTGCCACTATTTCATTCGTTTTCTTCTTCTTGAAAAAATAAGCATCTGGGTGAGTGACCCAAGTTGCCAAGGTATCAGCAGCAGCTTTCCTCGATGCAACCTAGTCACCCAGTAAGGTGCTTGTCTGCTTCCAACTCTCTGCGCCGATCGGGTCCCGCGACAGGGGGCTTTAATGGCTATTTCAGCCGAGACTTTCTCAAACATTTTACATTTTTTATCCGGTTTCACGCCTCCATGTTAGCATAAAATAATACAATTGTACATAGACGACTAGCAGCGGCTCGAAGCCTGTCCGACGCGCTTCGGGCAGTTCTGCTTGCGGGCGTGCTTGGCCGCGGGCTCGTCCGGCAGATCCGCCTCGTCGTCGCTGCTCGCCTTGAACGCGTCCCTGACGGCGAGCGCCTCCTGCACCGTCTCGATGTTGTCCTTGTACATGCGCTTGCCGTCCTTGGACACGTAGACGCGGTACTTGACGGGCAGCTTCCCGGTGTGCATGATGTAGACGTTCTTGGGCAGGCGGACCTCGGTCGTGCGGAAGTCCTTGGTGTCTTGGAAGGTGACCTTCTGACCGTCGTCGAAGAGGACGTCGATGGCGTTCTCGTACCACTGCACGATCGTGCCGACGAGCGGCTGCCCGTTGCGCTGCGCCTCGATGCGGCCGCCCTTGTGGAAGGGCACAACCACGCCCTTTGGCAAGGTCACCGCCTTGTGCGCGCCGGTCGGGTTGGCGGCTGCGGCTTGCGCAACCCCGAGAGGTGCAAAGCCTGGCGGGACGTCAAGCAGTTCCTCGAGCTCGGCCAGCTCGGCGTCGCTGGCCTCGAGCGCGGCGGCGCGCGCGCACGCCTCCTCGTACGCCGTGCGCACGCGCGCCTCGTCAAAGTCTGCGCAGCCCAGCAGCTCGAGCGCAGCTGCGCGCGCACGCTTCGTCTCGTTAGTGGCGGCGGCGAGCTGGGGCGCGAGCCGGACCAGCGCCTCGCAGTCCCCCTCCGCAAGCGCTTTGGCCAGGAAGGCCTTGGTTTCCTGCGCACTGTCCACCAACGCGTCGCCGAGCACTTGCAAAGCAGCGCGCGCCTCTTGCGCGCCCTGCGCAGCCTCGGCGCGCCCCGCGCGCACCCGGCCGGCCAGCGGCGGAAGCGCGTCCGCTACCGCGCCCAGGGCGAGCTTGAGCGTGTTCACGAGCTCCTTCAGCTGAGCAAGGGAGGGAAGAGCAGAGGCCATGGTTGCAGAACGAGGACGACGGCGGCGGCGGAAGGAGTATTTGAAGGACGAATTTTTTTCAGTATGGTGGCGAAAGCGCTCTGGGTGCCGGCTGTCGCAGTGGCTGTCGGTGCCGTCGTCCTATGCCTCTGCCTCGCGCGGTCCTTTCCCGGGTCCGACCCGTCGAAGGAGAGCCAGATCGAGGCGCTTAGGCAGATCCAGCGGCTGGGCCGCAGGCAGGTGAAGCTGCGCAGCTACCCGCTCTTCGTGTTCGACCCGCACTCGTTCTACCACGACTTCACGGCGCTCTATGCCACGCTCTTCCTGGCCGCCCTGCCCATCGCCGGCTACTTCACGGAGCAGTCGCCGGGCCACGACGGCGCAATCTCGGTGAGCAGCATCGTGCGGCACGAGCCGCTTGCCACCGCCTACGCCTACTTCGGGGCGATCTTCCTGTACGTGATACTCTACTTCCAAACGCAGCACAACAACGTTGCGCGGTACCTGCTGGCCGTCGTTGGGGCCAAGGGCCTGTCGCTGCCCCTCATCCTGCCGCTCCTCTCCGTGGGCTTCGACTACTACCACCTGTACGGCGCAGCGGTCGGAGCCGCGGCCGAGGTCCTCTACCTCATCTGGGTGTACATCGACCAGCACGGCGAGATGCGTGGCAGCCTCGGCGTCTTCATGGGCGTCAGCATCGTCGCCATGATGACCGCGCTCGTCGTCGGCGCGCTGGCCGTCGCGGCTGACCTGGGCACGGCTGCCAATGCCTACGCCATCGTCGTCAGCGAGTACGTGTTTGGCTTTTTCCTGGTGTTGACCGCAAAGGCAATCCACGTTAACAAGCTCTGAGGTGCACGCAGAAAGCCGTTGAGGTTCCCAAGTGGTATTTAAATGAGGGAAGTGCACAGTGAAGACACGTTATGGAGGACTGGATGCACATGATGGGCGGCACGGCAGGCCTGGCCATCGAGTCTGTCGACCGCGGCGTCTGGCGCGTCACGCCGCACGTGGCGCTTCACACTGCCTCGGAGCCCTTTGATTTCAGCAACCCGCTCGCCTGCGAGTTCTTGCTCACGGCATGCGTCGGCGAGACTGAGCGGGTCGGCGCTTGCAAGGCGGAGGCCACACCCACGCAGCGCGACTTCCGGGCGGCGCGGGTCCGGTCCGAGCAGGCGTTCCGGGTGGTGAGCACGCAGGCGGTGCGGCTGCCCATCGTGCCGGGGGACACCCTGCGCCTGCGCCTGCGCGCCTCGTGGACGGATGCTCGCGGCCAGCGCAGGACGCACGAGGTGCTCGACGGCTGCTTCGTCGTGCCCGAGAAATACGACATGTACGGGGCGGCAGGCTACTGCGTCGGCGTGCCGACGCTCGACACGCTGGCCTACGTGTACGTATCGAGCGTGCTGCTCGCGGATTCAACCGTGAGACAGGAGATGATTGGTTTCGACATCGTGTTATTCTATTAGTTATGGTACATTTGTCCCATCTTGGGCTTGGGAAGACTCAAGGCCACTTCAGCCCAGCCGTGCGCCCGCGGGCACTTGTCTCCAGCCTTGCACACGAGCGCCGGCGCGCCTTCGAAACACAGCTCAGCCTTGCTGGGCGGCGCCGTAAGCTGCGCGAAGGCGGCGAGCCTCCTCTCCAAAGGCTGCTGCGACGGCGGCGTTTGGCGCGACGCCGAGGCCTGCGCGGAGGACTCCCGCGGGGTCATGGGCCCACGGCGCAACAAAGGCTGCGGCGGGCGCGTCCAGGTCGAGCCCCGCGCGCGTAGCAAGCCGCAGGAGCGCGCAGTGGGACTGTGGCAACAGGAACTCGCGCTCCTTGGAGTACTGAAGGCCCACGGAGAACAGGTCCGCCTCGTCCGGGCGTGCTTCTGCGAGCGCGCGCACGACGCGGGCGGCGGCGTAGCGCGGCAGCCCCGTCGGCGCGGACTGGAGGGCCTCGAACCCGTCGACGCGCAGCGCGCGGCCTGTGACGAGCGGGTCGGGGCAAGCGAGGCGGGCGGCAGAACGCGCGGCGTCCGCAGCCATTCGTCTTTTGTACGAAATGTTAAAATACGTTTGGTGCTCTGTTCTCACCCGTGTTCTTGGCATGAAGTGGGGCGGTTGGTGAGCTGTCTTACGCAATCCAGTGTCTGAAGCTATGTTATAGCAAGCACTTTCCCGTCTTGAGCGCGTCTGCCAGGTGCATAACGCAGGCGCCCGCCTTGCCCTCGAGTTGGGTGTTCCTGCGCCCGAGCGGGCCGTGCGTCACGTTCACCCGCTTCTGCCGGATGACGGTGCGCGTCGCTGGGCACAGCTCGCTCGACTCGCGCACCCGAACGAGGTCAACCGCGCCGTCGTCGCGCGCGTACCCGGGGAACAGCAGGAGGTTCGCTCGGCCGTCGGCTTCGAGCACGACGACGGCGGGCGCCCAGCCGCGCAGCGGCGCGCACTGCTCCTTGTTCAGAAGCGCGCGCCGGGCCGCCGCGTCCACGGCGCCGTCGAGCCACGAGTGAGCGAGCCAGGCCAGGGCGACGCAGGCAAATACGGTGAGCGTGAAAGCACGTGCGCGGCGCGCGGCGCGCGCTCTGATGCGCAGCGAGTCCGGGTCGAACGCGTTCCCCCGCTCGCACGCAGACCAGCGGTTTTCCATCAATCGATGAGCAACGCTATATTTATACGGGCGTATCATCACGATTATGTTTATGGACGATACGCTTGACGTCGATGTACGCGCCTCCTTCAACAAGTATTTCTCACCGTGCGCACCGGGTGGGGTGCCCGAGTGCGTTTACTACCGCCTCATGTGCGACGTGGAGGGACACACATGGAAGCGCGCGTTTGGCGAGGCGCTTCGCCGCGGCGCAGCGATATCCGCGGACAAGGCGCCAGTGGGGGGATGGTCGGAGGTGTTTCATACGTTGCGCATGATGCGCTGGCGCGAGTCGCGGATCGTCTCTGGGATCGAGCTACGCTGTCCGACAAATATATCTCCTTATTAATTATTATGTTCCTATTCGTTAAAGCATGTCGCTTTTCACCGAACACTTCGTAGGCGGGCATTCGAAAACGAATAATCATGCAGCTGCCGCTGCGAAACAGCATGCAGCCGCTGCTGCGAAACAGCATGCAGCCGCCGTTGCGAAACAGCATGCAGCCGCCGTTGCGAAACAGCATGCAGCCGCTGCTGCAAAAGCCAGAGCAGAAGCGACGAAAAAACAGAAAGACCGCCATGCAGCAGAGGCTGCGAAGCTGCTGGCAGAACATGCCGCTACGAATGCCGAGCAGAAAAAAAAGCACGCAGGCGAGAAAGCAGCGCAGAAAAAGGCGCATGCAACAGAAATGAATTTGAAGCATGCCAAGCTGGTTGAAACTCTGAAACAGAAGCACGACGCCGAGCACGCGGCGCTCGAAAAGCAGGCTGCTGCAAACAAGGAGAAGAAGAAAGAAAGCCATGCGCAGATCGATAAAGAACACGCCGAAGAAAAAGCGAAGCTCGCAAATGGGCTGGCTGCTGCAAAAAAGAACAAGAGCAAAGAGGATCACGTGCAGCTCGAGAAAGAGCATGCTGCACAAAAAGCGGCCCTTAAAGCAAAGACGGCCGAAAAAAAGAAAAAGATCGACGAGGAGCACGCGCGGACCCAGAAAGAACACGCTGAACAGAAAGCTGCGCTTGCAAAAAAGCATCAAGAGGAACGTAAAGACGAGCACAACAATATGAAGCAAGAACTTCAGAGCAAACACTCGAAAGACCGCAAGGTCCTGGCCGACACTCACGTCGAAGAAACTAGAACACAGACAACTAAACACGAGACTGCAACGAACAGCTTGCTGACGAGCCATGAGAACCAAAAAAATGAAATGATCACGACTCACGAGATGGAAGACGCTAAGGAACATCAGCAGGCTCACAAACTTGAAGCAAAGCAACTGAGAGAGGCTCAGCAGGCGGACGCAAAGGAACAGCGGGAAGCTCACAAGCAGGCAGCCAAGGAACAGCGGGAAGCTCACAAGCAGGCAGCCAAGGAACAGCGGGAGGCTCACAAACAAGAGGCGAAGCGGTTGCGAGATGAGCACATGATGGATGCCAAGGCCGCCCAGTACCCATTCGTCGAGCAGGACGTTCAGCCACCGGCAGCCGCCGACCAGTACACGGCTGGGAATCAGTACGGGCAGCAGCCGGCGCCGGCAGCTGCCGCTCAGTACCCGTCCGTCGATCAGGACGTTCAGCCGCCGGCCCCAGCAGCTGCCGCCCAGTTCACGGCTGGAAATCAGTACGTTCAGCCGCCAGCGCCGACAGCTGCCGCTCAGTACCTGTCCGTCGATCAGTACGGGCATCCGCCGGCGCCGGCATCCGCCGCCCAGTACACGGCTGGGAATCAATACGTGCTAATCAACCTAAATGCGTCCATGGCAAAGTCGTTTGCCGCAATCTTGGCAATCCCATGGGTCATTCTGGCAAAGGGTGAAAAAGCTTGACAGACGGTGACCAACGTCGCGCTTAGAGGGTATAGATGTGTAAAGATGTTCAGATCATGGGCTGGCTTGTAGCACTGATGGCGGCTCAACTCGCTGTGGCCTTATCCGTTCGGGCCACACCGCTCGTGTACGTCTACACGTTGCCAAGCGATCTGTCCGACCCAGGCGAGCACATCGGCAGAAACACGGGCTACCATTTTGAAAAGAGACTCAAAGAGTCGAATTACTACACGAAAATTGCTCGCAAGGCAAACTATTTCCTTATACCATTTTATCCAATGTCTAGCGACCATTATGACGTCTACTGGGTTACTTTTCGGCGTGTGCTCGAGTACGTTCAGTCGGAGCACCCGTGGTGGAACGTGACGCACGGAATCAATCACCTCGCCGTCGGCGGTTGGGACTTTGGACTGGCTGCGCTGGGTGGGCTTCCCGCGTTTCGACGCATCCGTCAGCTCCACCACTTTGGATGGTATGACGACACGAAACCGTGGCAGGTGACAGCAGACGGACGCTGCCGGTTCAAGGCAGACGACGAGTGTGCTCGCATGTCAGACTTCCTAGGGCCAGACCGGAGCACGCACGTCCCAGGGAAAGACATCATCATACCTGACGTGTGCGAGCCCCACTTGAAGCGGCCTATACCAAAGGTTCAACGTACGACTCGCGTGTTTTTTGCAGGCAGCCCAACCAACATCTTTCGTGAAGATGCGTTTCGTTTGTTTTCGAACGCCTCCGGGTGGCGAATCGTCCTGGATCACGTCAAGTTGGACGAGGAAATGGCTCAAAGCATCTTTTGCCTGGACCTCGGTGCAGGCGGGTTCTCCACGCGCTTCACGCACGCGATGATCCATGGGTGCATACCCGTGTGGCTCGACGAGCTGCTCCCGCCATGGACGGGCCAGCTTCCTGTCGAAACCTTTTCGATCCGCTTCGGCGTGCACGACATGGAGCGTCTCCCTCGCATGCTTGGCGCCATCTCCAACATGCACATCCTTAACCTTCAATTGAACTTGAAAAAGTATGCAAAGTTCTATCACTGGGCATCCATCTTCGGGCCTGCCCACGAGGACGCGTACCCCGATGCATTTCAGTTTCTCATGGAAACCTTGCTTATTGATATGCCGTCCTCGCTTTCCGACAGCCGGTCAGCTTGAAAGCACAACCGTATGCGTTTGAGGATCCGCACCTATTTATATAACTGCACTCAAATTAGAGGATGGACATCACCGTCACGGTGGACAAGGGGTCTGGAAAGCTCGTGAGCGTATCCGTCGATGGCGTGCTCGTCCCTGCCAAGCACTGCAAGCTCGAGGAAGTTGTGCGCAGCAAGGAGCTTCCGCCCACCGTCATCTTGGATTTCGCAGCCAAGTCGTTCGACGAAAATGCGCTCGCCGAGTGCAGCGTCCCGCGGTGCCTGGCTGTGGTGCCCTGGGCCGGCGCGCGGGTTCCGCCCGGGTGCTCGTTCGCCGAGTCGACGACGTACGTGTTCGACGCGAGCTGCCTGCCCGAGACGGAATCCTATTTCCCGTTCAACTGGCGGTTCGCCTCGGGCATCGCGATGGTCGAGATTGAGCCCGTTCTGGACGACGCAACCGGGGTGCTGCTGGGCAACGACTTTTTCATGACGCACACGTTCACCGCGAAGCTGAGCGAGCTCGCCAAGGCTGTCCGTGGGCCAAACTCCTTCGAGGAGATGCCCGGGTTCGTCCTCAAGGACACGGTGCGTCATCTGGTGCCGTACGCCGGCCCGTGCGCGCATGGCGACCCGCTGCTGGCCACCTACAAGCCAGGCTTCGAGGACACGTGCCGTCTGAATTTGCAGGAGCAGGACTACGTTGCTTTTTGTAGGTGAGACATCAATAAATTTGAAATTTTCGACTGATGCGCTGAGGGGTCAGGGGCGCTGCCCCCACCAGGAGCGACTGGGCAGGCGCGAGCACCGACACGAAGCACCTGGCAGGCCACTCGGACGGGCAGACGCACTACTACGCGCTCGTCAAGTATGCACTTCCGGGTGAGTTTTTTTCATGCATTCTTGTGCTCATCTGACGCACTGCCTTCAGTTGAGTGCGTCGACCAGCTGAAGCACGTGCGGCTCGTAAACCCGCGCAAGGAGGCTTGGGGGAAGCTGGTAGACCAGACGCCATTCAAGCGAGCTGTGCACGCGGCACAGGTGTTGCGGAGGCGGTTCCTGAGGCGCACGCTGGCAGCCGTGGGCCTGAAGCCCAAGCGCAGTAACCCGGACGTCGTGGAGACTATGACGGACGTCTTCGAGGGCGGTCTCACCGTGCGCCAGGACGACGCGGAGCTTCCGGCCGTGGCTTTCTACTCGGGGTGCGTCTGCACGAGCCGAGGCGCGGGCGGCGTCCTCGTGCAGCGCGGCGCGGACAGGGACGCGGGCGTGCTCTGGCTGCACGGCCCGTCGAGCAACGTCCTCGGCGGCGAGGCGTGGAAGCAGGGCCCCACTGCCAACTCGCTGCCCGCCTGCGTGGAGAGGGCGACCGTCAAGACGCTGGACGCCTTTGGGCGCGCCGGCTGGAACAAGGCGAACGGGTTCGTTAAGATCGAGCCGATGTGGTTTGTCTGAACTTCAAACGGCGCCTCACCGCGCACCGCACGACGAAGAACAGCACGAGGGAAAGGAGCAGGGCTCCGCCCACGGTGGTGCTCACTATGATTGCTATGTCCGCCTTGGATGATGTCTGCGCCCCCCCTGTCGCCTCCGGCGCTTGCTGCGACGTGTCGAAGCTTTGAGCCTTGGAGGAGGTTGGCAGACTGTAGGCCGAAACGCTCACTGCCGTTGCGAGGCCACCGAAATAACCGCTTCGTAAGTAGTACAAGAGTCCGTCCAAACTTTGGGTGACGCATAAAGTGCTTTTGCACGTTTGAGGCAGGCTCTTCAAGAGCGCCGAAATATAAGCCCGTGCATTTTCGCTCGAGTTGCTCCAGTACGTGAGGTTGTACACGAAAGACACCTTGTTCCCGGTAAGGTCCCGCACGAACACGACGGACGAGTTGCGATAGTTGTAGAGAACGGGCTTACAGAGAAAGCTTTGGGTTGCGTTTTGACAAAAGGATGCATTACTCAAGAAACCTGCAATCGCGGATGCCATACCCGTTTGCGAGGGTGCATAGTTTAGGTATGTGGACGAAAAGCTGATCGAAATCAAAGTCGATGCGTTTACAGCACCCTTTTGGTAAATAGACTCTTTGCACCCAAAGGTTTCCAAACATCCTCCAGAAGCCGCACTCACGCAGCAAGCGAGCAGCAGGGCGCGAAGCATGTGTTCTTTCTTTTTTTGACATTATAACTTTCTCCCAAAACTTTCATCAATCATGCATGTCTGTCTTTGACAACGATTTTTCAAATCTGTCCGAGAATGACATGAGACGCTTCTGGCGCATGCTCGTCGCATCCTCCGTCGTGACGCTGGCGTGCGCCGTGCTCGGGACGGTGAGCATGCCCTCTGTGCACACGCGCATCGCCACGCCGCACGCCTCGTTCGAGGGCGGGAACTTCCGCGCAGGCGGCCCCGGGGCGGTTGGGGGCGAGTTCAGCGTGTTCTCCCTCTTTCTTGCAGCGACTTACTTTTCGGCAACCGCAGACGCCGCGGGCTACGCGACGGGCGTCGTCCCGCACAGCCGCTCGCGGCTGACCATGGAGGCGGTTGGCGCGGCGCTCTCGGCGGCGGCAGCGTACGTCGTCCTGGGCGGAGTGATGCTCGAGGGCCTCCTTTTTGCAGTGCTCTTTACCTTCTACTGCTTTTACACGCCGTACTACGACACCGTGTGGCTGGCGTGCTTCGCGGCGGCGCTCGCCTGCACGCTCGTCGACGGGCTGTTCGTCACCGCGCCCGAGCGCGCGCAGCGCGTCGTCTTTGCGGTGACTTACCTGGTGTTCACGCTCGCAGCCGGCAGCGCGCGCTGTTTCTACGTGCGTGCCGACCTGTCCGTCGTGGTGTCCGTGGCTGGCAGGGTGGCCTCCATTGGCCAGGCCTACTCGCTCCTTGCCAGGCTGGGCGGCTCCGAGAGCGAAGCCGCCAACGACGTCTTTGTCCTGGCGAGCGTGCTGCCCGTCACCTTTTTCGGCGCCTACGCCTACACGGCGACGGAACAGGTGAAAAAGCCCGAGCCTAAATTCAACACACCAAAAAAGAAGAAACTTCTACAGCACCCCAACCCTCAGCCGCGGCCCTGCTTCATAGTGTAGGGGCGCAGCCCCTTACAGGACCGCGGCTGCCCACGCCCGCAGCGTCTCCGCGGTGGGCGACTCCTGGATCCGTGAGAGCATCTCGACGAAGGCCCTCAGCGCCTGGTCGCGGGGTGAGAACGCCGCGTGCGCGTTGACAACCTCGTCGGAGAGCTCGCCGCCCGCGAGCAGCGGCGTGGGCACGACGAAGCGGCCGACGGCGAGGCCGTTGCCCACCGGCAGGTGCTTGCTGCCAGGCGCCACGGGCACGAGCGCCTGCGAGCCGTCGGGCAGGCTGACCCTGACGGGCTCGAGGTTGGGCGGGGCGCGTGCCATGAGCGACGAGAGGACGCCCGCCGCGACGGTGCGCTGCGAGGAAGAGGCGGCCAGGCACCAGACGACGTAGCCGTACGAGCCGCTCGCAAAGCCTACGATCGTCAGGTCCCCCAGGCAGAAGCCGAGCGCCTCGAGCTTGGCCGGGTCGTCCACGGATTTCTTGCTGAGCACCGGCACGCCCTGCCGCAGCACGAATGCAGGCTTGCCGTCGACGGTGCACCGCGTGAGCATTCGTCCGAAACAGTTTTTAGTTATTAATAAAGGCAGCGTCTCGCAGCCTCGCGCGCCGCCACGTAGTTGTCCGAGAGCTCCTCCTCGTTCATGCCTGCAAGCCTTTAGAAGCTTTAGTATAACGTCGGAAATCCGCACCTGAGGAGTATACGTCGGCATGCACCTGCTTGAACGCCGCAAAGTACGCAACTGCAATCGAGTCAGTTCTGCGGGTGTAGCAAAAAAGCGAAAGCTTACCTGATAAGAGGTCCTTCAGACAGCTGGTGCACACGCACATGTCCAAGCTTGGGGCGCTACCCAGCGGGTCAGCCAGGAGCACGGCTTTCCAGCTGGCCGGGTGCGCGCGGTGCATGGCGCACTGCCCCTCTGTAGACAGGGGGCACCAGGCAGGCTTGGTGGGCGCGGTCCGCGAGAAAAAAGCCAAGTCCCTGCGCCGCGCGGCACGCAGGACGCAGTCCACGTCGTCCACAACCTCGGGCGCGGACACCCCGGAGATGAGGCGGCGGAAGGCGGGCAGGAGCGAGCGCTCGGCGTCGGCGCATGCGAAGATGCGCTCCAGCGGCGTCATTTTGTTTCTATGTTTCACGAGCTAAATACTTTTCAAACGAGCATTTTTAGGTACGGGAGCTGCGCGACGCAGGTGCCATCCGCAAGCGTCGTCACGTTCTGCAGACGAAACTGGCCCGGCTGAATGTTCAAGGTTGCCGCAGCTGCGTGCTTCATGGCAACCTGCAGTCCCACGCTGCGCTCGAGCTGCATGCAGGGCAGGACCGTGTGTGCGCTCAATGGAAGCGTCTCCTTGGGGAGGTACTGGGACGACAACTGCTGGACGGCGGAAACCGTCGGCGCCCCTCCGCCCGCCGGGTCCCTCATGCACTTGGCAATCGCATTCGTTTTGAGCGGCGCAAACACCTGCAGTTGCTTGTAGAACGTGACGTTGTACAGTGCGGCCATCTTTCCGACGAGTTCGCCTTTTGCAAAGTCCGAGACGACGAGCTGCATGTTGCAGGTCATGGCCAGGCACACGCAGTACGACAGCCGCAGGCCGAGCTCGGCCAGGTCCACCGTGGCCGCGCTGAAGCCGATCTGCAGCATGACCCAGTTGGATGGGTAGCCCACGAGAACGGCAACGTCGAGCGGAGGGAGGCACGCCCGGGTCGGGTGGTTGCCGCACGGCAACGTCAGGATCGAACTAGAAACCGACCCGCCTGCCGGGCGGTGTGGGACAGGAACATCATAGTCAGCCAGTCCATTGTCTAGTAGGCCCTTCGTTACTTCGTTCGGTGAAAGTACTGGTACCTTAATGGTTCTCACAAAGTCGACGTACACAATATCAGTGATTTCTTGGCAATGTGCGACTTGTGAAGGAGCTGTGTACTTTACGAGTGCCTTGTGACTGCTACCTAAACCAAGTGACTGCTGCAGCGCATTAGAAAACGCTTTGAGAAAACGTGGATCATAGCTCTTGGTGTCACCTGAATCCCCTGGTCTGCACACGGCAAAAGACGCACGGAGCACGGGGAACGACCCCTTGACTGCCCCCTTGACGACGTCGGAGCACAAGATGCTGAGCTGCTGATAAGCAAGGTCGGTGATGGCGGGCTGCCCATTGAACACGGCGTACTCGACGGACGTGGTTCCCTGCGGCAGCGGGCTGTACTGCCACACGGCCACCTGGTCTGTCGTTGTTTTGTAGTAGTCTGCAACAGTCTCGACGATGAGCGTGGAAAAGAACGCCTCTTGCAGCGCGTACTCCTCTGCGCTCATGTCGACGTCAATCAAACCAGTGACAGGCGACGAGTACAAGACAGGCAGCGGCGAAGGCGGCGGCGACGGGCTGGGGCTGGGCGGCGGCGGCGGGCTGGGGCTAGGCGGCAGGGGTACTGGCGGCAGCGGCGGCGGAGGCAGCGGCGGCGGAGGCGGCGGCGGCGGCGGAGGCGGAGGCGGCGGCGGAGGCGGCGGCGGAGGCGGCGGAGGCGGCGGCGGCGACGTGGGAGTGAAGCCGATTGTCCGGATGCCAACGAGGTCGTTAACCAAGAACGTGCGCGTCGAGTTCTGAAAGACGATTGACCGCGGGGCGTGGAAGGAGGCCTCCGCGTTTGCGCCGTCGACAGACGCCGCGGCGCCCGTGCCTGCAAAGGTGCCCTGTTTGCCCAGGAGAGAGACGTTGAGCACCTTGTTCGAGCCCGCGTCGACCACGTATGCCGTGCCATCCGTGGGGTCGGCCGCAATTCCCAGCGGGAAGCAGACGTCGCCGCAGGTGCCGTTGCCCGCCAGGGTCTCGACGAACCAAGGGAGACCTGAGATGGGATCGAACGCCCATGGAAAATACATCCGAGAGTCTATCATACGTATGCGTCGGTTGCCTGTGTCAGACACGTACAGCGGGCGGAAAGTTGATTCTGAGTAGAACGAGTCAAGAGGGTGGGAGTTAATGGAAACACGGGTTGGCATGTTGAATAGAGCGTTAAAACCGTCAGCGAACCCAGCCGTCCCGTTCCCGGCTAGTATGCGGTGCGGGTCACTTGAATTGAACATGTTTACAGCAACGATAGTGTGGTTCATGGTGTTTGCAACGATTACAAACTTGCTTGGATAATACGAGGGTTTGAACCACTCGTAAACATCGACTCCATTCGGAGATGAAAAACCAGTCAAGTAAGTGACGGATGCCCCACTCGCAACAACTACTGTATTGTTTCCAGCATCTGCAACGTACAGGTTGTTGTCGTGATCCAGGGCTACGTCAGTGGCATTTGTGAAGTTGTAGTGAAGTGCAAATGGCTCTCCCATAGGAGGTGTGACGACGACTCTAGTGCCTGCCGCACAGTAAAGGTAGCCCGTGGAGTTTAGTGCGCAACCATTCACTTGTTCAGTAGATTGAACGGTCTGGACGAATTGAGGCAAGGGATAAGAGTCTGGCCCGCCCTGAATGAAAGTGAAGTTTACGACTGGAAGTGCATTTGAAAGCGTTGTCACCGTCAGTCCGTGTACATTATTTTGATTATTTGTACCATTGAAAGCGATGCTTATTCCCATGTTGGAAAACCTGTACGTCCCATCTGGGTTCGTCTGGATCGACCAAGCATACTGTTGATTGTTTGGTTGGTAGTCGCCCCGAATGTAGATGCTCTGATTCATGGCTACCAGGAATGCGCGACGGTCTGTCGCGAACTGCAACGCCACGTTACCGTCACTGTTGCGATAAACCGTCGAGTCGTTCAAAAACTTAATTTGAGGCAGACCGAAGTTTCCTATGTTTCCATTTAGTCCGTTGACGATGTATGCCGGTTCAACATAGGAGGCGAGCCATGTTTCGTACTGAGGCATGACTACTTGTGAGCAAGACAAACCAAAAGTTAAACACCCTCCTGCAAACTCGCCGAGGTAACCCAACGAGCTGTTCATCACGAACGCGCCATTGGCGCCCGCGGCGGCGACGGCAATCAGCAGCGCGAGCCACATTATAGATGGATGCAGCTCATACAAATACAGGCGAACCTGTTTTGCACGCGCGCCATGTCGAACGTCGTCATTTTCGACCTGGAGACGGCCGGCCTGGACTGGCGGACGGACGACATCCTGAGCATCGCCGCCACGTGCAACGGCGAGACGTTCGACTCGTACGTCCGCAACACGAGGCCCATCAACCCCGCGGCCTCGGCCATCAACGGCATCTACGAGTTCACCGTCGCCGACGCGGAGCCGTGGGCGGTGGTCGGCCCGCGCTTCCTGCGCTGGGTCTTTGACCAGGCGGGCCCCAACCCGGTGCTGGTGGCCTACAACGGCTTCCGATTCGACGTGCCCTTCCTCAAAAAAAAGTTCACCGCGCTGCCCGCCGAGGCGTTCCCCGCGTTCCAGTCCATCCAGGTATCTTTTCGCACCGCCCGCGGCCCCGTGAGCTTTTCTAAGAAGCTCTCCAGGAGGCGGACGCCTACGTGGCGGCCAGCAGGAGCATCGACCGGAGCGAGACGCCGAGCGGAAAGATGAGCCAGGCTGCGGTGTACCAGGCGCTCTTCGGGGCGCCGCCTGCGGGACAGCACAGCGCGCGGGGCGACGTCGAGGCGCTCGTCGCCATCGTGCAGCACGAGCGGCTGAAGGACGTGGTCATGGCCACGGCCAGGCCGCTCGTTGGGCTCTTGCCGGGGCAACGATATTTACCCGTTCCGGTGTAATCTTCAATGTCCATCCGTCTCGTGAGCAGGCAGTCGCGCTTCGGCCCCCTCGGGGAACAGCCCGACGGCGAGCCGGAACGCGTTGCACCCGCTCCAAAAGGGGACGAGGAGGAGCAGAGTTTCACAAAGCCGTCCAAGAGCATGTTTAGGAAGATGCCGCTGACCTACGAGGAGGTCAAGGCGATGCACGCCCGTGGGCTTGCGCGCCTGCGCGCCTTCGAGGCGACGACGGCGCTCTTCCACCTCGTTCAGGCGATTGCACTGGCCGTGCTCGTAACCACGAAACACCAGACACTCGACTCGCCCATCAGCATCCCGTACGTGGAGTGGCCCGCGCGCAACGCCACGGGCGAGGCGAGGCACTACGCCTACCCGAAGCCGTACCACGTGGGCACCTTCAAGATTCAGTGGGCGCTCTTTGCGTTCTTCATGCTCTCCTTTTTCTTCCAAGCCCTGGCCGTGTCGCCCCTTTGGTATTCCAAGTTTGAGTACCTCCTCCTGGAGCACTACTCCCAGCCGCTGCGGTTCGTCGAGTACAGCATCTCAGCCTCGCTCATGATCCTCGTCTTTGCCGTGCTCGACGGCGTCCTCGACTTCACCTACATGTGGCTGCTCTTCACCGCGTTCTTTGCGCTGCAGTTCTTCGGCATGCTCAGCGAGTTTGCCATCGCGGTGCGCAAGAACGCGCAGGCGCTCATGCACTACCTCGAGCCGGCCAGGGCGCTGCTGGCGTCCATGGACGCGGATTCGACCAGCGAGCTCTCGAGCTTCATTGCCGGCGCCCGCTCAAAGGTGCGTAAGCTTTTAGGAAAGGCTTAACCAAAAACTGACGCCCCCACAGGTTCTCGCGGCTCCCTGGTACGTGTTCTTCATCCCGCACATCGTGGGCTGGGTCGTGTACGTCACAGTCGCGGGCATCTTCGTCATCAAGTTCGACCTGGCCATCTCGAATGCGCCGAACGACGTGCCCTCCTGGGTCACCGCCGTCTACGCCTCCCAGTTTGTCATCATGTCGCTCTTTGGCTTCGTGCAGCTGGCGCAGGAGATTGTCGTCTACCGGTCGCCCGCGGCGCGCGCCGTCTCCGCGGCCATCTGGGCCGAGGCGGCATACACGATCCTGTCGCTCGCCGCAAAGAGCATCCTGGCGTGGGTGCTGTTCGTCAACCTGCTCGCGGAAAAGGGGATTTCTTACAATTCGACAGCAGCCGGTGGCAACTATACAGCCGCGGGGTGATGCGTCTCTTCTGCGAGGACCTGCACGCCTACCTGCACGAGCACGGCTTTGCCCACCTGGCATACACCCTCTTTGCCCTGCGCGAGTGCGGCTTGACCTGGGACCTCGCATGGCGCGTCCTGTTCGCGGAGACGCTGCCCGTGGCGCTCTCCGCGGAGCTGCAGGCGGCGCTCAACCGGCGCTCGCGCTCGTCGCTTGCGCGCCAGCTGGCGACGCTGCGCACGGCGCTCGGCGTGCGGTTGCCCCGGCTGCTCACGCTCGCCGCGCCCGACGCGCGCCTGACCAAGCCGCTGCTCGTCTGGCGCATCGTGCGCGGACTCATCGTCGGCCCGGAGACGGACGAGGACCGGGCCGCCGAGACGCGCCGCCTGTGGGCCACCGTGAACAGCAGCCTCGAGGCGGCCAAGGAGAAAAGGTTCCGCTGCGTCATCTGCCGCCGCGAGCACGGCCGCCGCGCGCTCGCCCGCTGCCTCAGCCGGCGAATGGACGAGATCCGCGGCGTGGGCGCGCCCGCACGGTACGGGAGCCGCATGGAGGTTGTCAGAGCGCTGAGGGAGGTTGATTGATAGTAAGTTATTTTTTCCAACGTAACACCGAAGTTGTTTTCCTTCCGTTGTTTTGCAACGTTGGTGTTTTTTTTGCTTCTTGTAATATCATCTGACCACGTGTTCTGACAGTGGCTTGTCCACCTCCACCTCCTCCTGTCTGGGTGTTAGCCCAGTGTATGTCGTCTTCATAATGTTTACTTGTCCTTGAGTAAATGTCTCGTTCCATGTTTTCGACATGATTTCGTATTTCTGCAATGTCAATGAGGAGTTTTTCGACATGATTAAGTTTCTCAAGATCTTCAGGTTTCAATGTACCAGCAAATGTGGTGATCTTACTCTCGAGCTCCCTGAGCCGTGGGAGCACGTGTTCTTTCGAATCTTTTTGATATATTTCGAGACCAGCTTTTAGATTTGAAATTTCTTCTCTACTCGCGCTCAAAGCCGGTATGATGCCAGAGTTGATAATGTTGCCATACTCGTCAGCGTTCGTGGAAACGGGTGGTGTCACAAACAGTTTGTTATCATCCTCTTCCGTCGGCGGGCCGAACAGCGACATGTCTTAATGCGTTCATCTCGGAAGTATCCTCCTCATATTTTTATCACGCAGAGGCTGAGACATGTCTCGCGAGTTTGCCGTCCTCAAGGCGCTCTTCATGGACGTCCTCTTTGCCGTGGTCGCCGTGCTGCTCTACTGGCTGTCCGGGTTCCCCACTTACGCACTGTTCTTTGCGCACGCGGGCACGTGGCTCTCCGCCGTGCTCTACTACTACAGCACGGATGACGGCTTCTGGCTGAGCTCCCTGTCCATCATGGTCGGCTTGCTCGTCAGCGCCGTCGACGTCTTCGTGCTCCTCAACACGCTGTGCTACGTTGACGGCGTGCAGTGCTGCGTCCCCGGCGTCTCCGCCTCGCCCTTCACGCTGGGCTACCAGGCCTGCGGCCTCACCAGCCGCGTCAGCTGGCAGCCCACCGTCTGGCTCGCCGCCACCGCCGTGCTCGTCTCCGTTGTCGTCACGGGCGTCGTGCGCGCGTACAACGCCTACTCGACGCGCTCGTCGGCCAGCTTGGAGCTTGGCCTCGCGGCGCTCTACGTGCTCCTCAAGGCGTACGTCCTGAGCTGGCCCGGGGTCACCTACGGCGCGTTCTTCTACGTGCAGTCCGTGCTCACCGCCACGGGCAACGTCGCGGCGCTCTTCGTCGGCTACTACCTCGTCGGTTGGCAGCTGAAACTCCTGCTGGCCGTTGCCTTCCTCTTCATCATACTGCTCGACGTGCTCACGCTGGTTGGATCCGCGGGCACCATCGTAGTGGACACCGGTTCGACGGGCGCAGCGCGCGCCTCCGCAGGCAACTCCTGGACCACCGCCACGGGCGGCGGCGTTCCGTCGGCCATCGTCTACGTCTGGATCGCCGTGCATGCGGCCGCGATCGCGATCACGTTCTTCGAGATGCTCGGCCTGCTGGTGCGCAACTCAGGGACGTCTACGGACCGTCTGGCGGGCCCGTTTGACCGCTTCATCCTGAAGCCGGCGCCCGCGGATTCCGCCGTCTCGACGGACCTGCCCACGACGATGCTGCCCTCCGAGGAGGCGCCCGCGGATGGTGCTGAGAAGCAGATGGCGATGGCCGGGGCGTTCGGCAGCCGCGCTCGGCGCCGCTTCAACCTCTAAGCGCCGGGTTCGGGCGGCTGCTCCTCGAAGGCTGTGACGGGCAGCTGCACGATGCGCGCCACGTAGCTGCGGTACGCCTCGTAGGTGAGCACACGGTTCTTGAACAGCTGTTCGATGAGCGCGCTTGGCAGCGTCGACGGGAAGACGACAGTGAAGTCGTTCTCCGCCAGGAAGTTGGTCTTGCGCCGCCTGCGGTCCGCCGGCTTGCTGTCGCCCCACACGAGGTTGTACACCTGCACGAGCACCGGCTCGAAGACGCGCGCCCAGCGGTCCGTCGTCTCCGCCGTCACCGTGTTGACGCGCTCGAGCGTCGCAGCGCCGAGGTGGCCGCCGCTGCGCGTGTCGGCGCCCACAGACTCGGCGTTGACGCCAAAGGTGACGCATGCAAGAACCTCGAAGTGCTTCTGGATGGAGACGATGTCCATGCGGGCGGCGGCGCGCGGCGCGTTGGCCACGCGCGCGTCAAGCGGCAGCGGGTAGACGCGCTGCGGCCGGTCCTCGAACGAGGCGTCGAAGTGCGCCACGCCGGATGCCTTGTCCGTGCGCTCGCGGGCGACGGTGCCCGAGTCGCGGCTGTTCAGCTTGCGCACCATGAGCTCGTTGAACTCGTGCATGGACATTGCAATCTCGGAGCGCTTGCGCATGTCCGCGCTCACGGCGGCGGCGCGCGTGGCGGTGCCGTAGGACTCGAGGTCGTGCTCGTCGAACATGCGGTCCGTGGAGGAGTAGGTGTAGATGGGCGGGTCCGCGTTGAGCTGGTCCGCCTGCAGCGCGAAGCGCATGAAGGTGTCCTGCAGCGAGCGCGTGCGCAGGTACGAGGCCATCTGCGACACCAGGTTGCCGTTGACGTCGGGCGCGGTGTCAACGATTGAGAGGACGCGCGGGTCCGGCTCGTTGTCCGCGTTGAACGCCGCCACTTCGATGGAGTAGAGCTCCACGTTGCGGCGCCAGCGCACGTCCGCCATGCCCACGGGCACGACGCGCGGCACCGTGTCGTCGATGACGAAGAAGCAGAAGCCGCAGATGACGAGCTGCTGCAGCGCGTCGCGCACGAACCGCACAAAGTGCACGTTTATGTGACGGGAAAACTCGTCCGACGCGTAGGCCGTGTAAGAGCGGTCCGTGAAGAGGATGCCGGCGCTCAGCAGCCGGTTCTCGACGACGCGCACGCACGCGGGCGCCATGCTGTCCGTCATGAACGCCGTGTAGAGCTGCTGCACGGCGTTGGGGTCCACCCGCCGCCAGTCACCGGTGGTTTGAGCCATTGTCTGATGGTGGCGAGCGATACATATACTGTTTGATCGTATGATGGCCGGCTTGAGCAACACGCTGAAACCCTTCGTGCATAGCTGTTCTCCGCAACAAAGGCGCGGTCGGGGGGGACTTTTCTAGAAAAAAACCGTTTGGTAGTATACACGTTTCGACATCGCGTCGCTTGAATCGGCGTGCGGTGCCGGGTGAAAGCAGTAGCGGTGGCAGCACTCTACTAGCCGCTTCCGCCGCTTCCGGTAAAGGCTTGGTTGCCCGTGATTAATAGATCGTGACACTACAGGTTGTAGCCGTCAGTAGTCTCGTCTGTCAGGACATGTTTCACCATCATGCTTCTGCTTCTTTTCAGCATCGTGTCAGTCTGTCGTGCTTGGCAGCTCTCCCTGACCCAGGAGGAGCTCGACCGCGGCGTCGCCTACCGCGGCTCAGGGCTCGGAGCGGTGCTCGACAAGCTGCGCGCGAGCAGGTCCACCACCGTGAGCGCTGTGGGCGGCAGCATCACGCACGGACACGGCGCAGGCCCAGGCGCTCAGCCCGACCACGGCGGCACCGACCTTTCGCACGGCCATCCCGGGTGGTCCCGCCTCGCGTTCGACTACGTGCAGGAGGCGTGGCCGGGCAACCACACCTACACCAACGGAGCCGTCCCGGCGACGGGGTCCGATTTCTTCAGCCTGTGCGTCGAGCGTCACGTCCACCGCGAGTCAGACGTCGTCTTCATGGAGTTCTCCGTCAACGACGCGGGCGGGGCGGACGCCGGCGTGCTCCAGCAACAGGAACTCGTCATCCGCCGGCTGAGGAGGATGCTGCCAGATGCAGCCCTCGTCTTTGTGCACTTTTGGAATCACTTTCCTGAGCGCAACGACCCGCTATGGGAGCCTGAGTGGTTTGTCTCACCAGAGGTGCAGACAACCGCGCTGGCTCAATATTACGACGTCACCAGCCTGAGCCTGCGGAACGCGGTGCTGCCCTCCGTCCTCGGAGGCATTCGACAGACGTCCGATTTCGCGCAGGACCGCTCGCACCCGCTCGGACACAAGATGCTCGCGGACCTCTTCGTGCACGCCCTGTCCTCGCCGCCCCAGCGCCCCGCCGCGGGCTACCTGCCCCCGCCGCTGGTGCCCGGCAACGACGGCGCGCCCAACACGTGCCGCTTCGGGCGCTCGCTCGCGCCATCGAGTGGAACCTCGAGGAGTCTCAGACTGAAACGGCCTGACACGAAACGCGAGCACTGAGACGCGCTGGCCGGGGTATAAAGTCATGCACGCCGCATCCCCTGACATGTCCGCCCGGGTGGACCGTGTCGTAGCCGCAGCGCGCGCCATGAGCAACGGCGCGGCTGAGTTCAAGCCGCTCATCCGCCGCAGGCGGAGTCACCTCCTGAAGATCTACGGCATGGACGGCACGGACCTGGCCTCCTTCTGCCGCGCGGTGGCGCCAGCCACTGTGTGCGTCCGCCCGGCTACGGCGCAGAGCAAGTCGCGGCTGGACGTCTACTGCCCGGCGGAGGGCCACTCCTGGCTCTGGTGGGCTGCGCTGCTGATGTACGCCGTGGCCGCCGCAGCCGCAGCCGCAGCCGCGGCCATCGTCCGAGGGCGAAATTGACATATTATTATAACTGCAATGTCGATTGTAAGCATATGTCGATCTTTGGACATGGTCCATTGGTGCTCAGAAAAACTGCTTCGGCACCTCTACCAAATCCACCTTTGGAAAAACAAAGTGCGGTTGTTTCTTCCCAAATGGAATCAGTAATTCTGTTTGCAGACATCCCATGTGATAATATAATCGTACATTTCGAATTTAAAAATGGCATCGTAAGTGTTCAGGGTATTGCACTAGGTTCACTCGAAGATGCCACTCGCATTTTCGCAGAGATGTTTCTTTCATTATCAACCTCGAGTGACGAAGGAACTCTTTTTGGACCGCCAACAAGTGGGGAACTTTCACTTGTTCAAAGTGAAATTAGGAATGCTGTTCGTGACGAATTTGCAAAGAGGGACAGGCGTTGGTTTAAAGCCTTTATTGGTGTGAATATCACATTCTTTTTAACTCTTGCGTGGGTGCTTCCAGAATCTATGCTTAGGAGACCTGTTACTATTGCAAGTGACACGGCTGCCCATTCTATGTATGATTACAAACAGTTAATAAAAAAAGATAGTGGGAAACCAGACCTGCAGATAGGTTTTCACACTTACCTGGCAGGTGAAGACACATACACAACACAGCGCGAACAAAATCTTTATGAAATATACAACTTTAATACAATCGTGCTTAGTACTCAAACGGATATCACTAAATTACAAATTAAGAAGAGAGAAATTGAAGCTGTTCGAGATTATGTACGCCCCAGCCACAGTGATGATAGTGGCATTGCTAAAAACAAACGTCTTAAAGAATTTCGAGACAATCTCGAAAATGAGATTGACATACTGCAAGGCGACATAAGAAGCAAAAAACGATTGCTTGCAATTGCAAATAAAGACATAAACTACATATATAACAAAAATCTCATGTACGCTCTTGGATGTATTTTGATAAATGCAGGGTTAGCATTTACAATAACGATGGGCACCGTAAGAGCGCCTAAACTATTCGAAAATATGTATAATTCCATACGCGATAATCAGGCTAACACAGCAACATATCGTCAGATGCAGAGAAACATTAAACACGCAAAAATCGAGGCGGAAGAACGTCGTCAAAACGAGAAATTACAAATTCAACAGTGGCCAACAGAGGCTGAAATCGACGATGCTAACGAACAACAAGTTCAAGCTTTTGCTGTAATTATGGATGTACGATTTACACCGAACACTAAACTTCTCTCAACTAAGAAAGGAAAATTGATAGACAAACTGAATAAAAGACGCAATGCACCGCACTTTGGTGCTGGAAATGAACAGTTGCAAGCGCTTACAACATCTAATTTAGATACTTCAGTAAATCTGACCGTTAGCAAATTTTTCAGTGCTACTGAACACCGTAACATCGTTGTTGCAAAACTATTTCATTTTTTGATAACAGAGAATCAACTCACAGAAGATCAGAAGAAACTGCTTTGTGTGTGGATCATCTTTGAGAATAATAAAGCTTCCATCAGCACAAGAACTCGTTCACTAGTACTTAATCTACAAAAAAAAAAATCTGATGAGTTAATAAATACACTAGAGTTTAAAGAATCAATTGCAGATGCATTGAATAAGTTCGTTGAGTTACGTCAGGAGTTGGATACTAATGATGTTGATGATCATACTGTTAATGACAATACAACGAAAACCGACCAAGGAGCACAAACGAGTGAGTATAATGAGTATTTCGATACACTTCTTAAAGACATAAAATTATCCGGTATTTTTCCGCAGCAGCCTGGTCGGACTACACCGGGTACAGAAGAAACCGGCGACAGTTTTGTGATACTGACTTCAGAAGAAAAGAAATGCAGTCTTTCCGAATCTTTAGTCTTACAACTCATTTCGGATTTGAATAGAGAATTACAAAAACTTGAAGGTTTTGCAAATTTCAAAAGCGATTTTCAAACGATGGTGGAGGTGTACGAAAACGAAAACGATTCCGGAAAGCAACAGTTATTAAACACGTTTAACCTTGGTTATCTTAGTCTTAAAACCGCAGATTCTTTGTTTAAAGTTGTACCATACTTTGTTGATGTAGACTCTGAATCTGAAATTTCTGACACTGACACCAACACCAGCGGTATTAACGAGCAAACGAGATTTCCCGCACCGTGGGATGGGTTTACGCAATCTGTTCTTACCGGTTCTAGCGGAACATTTAGACAGTCCCTAATGCGAGCAGCAGGACAAAGAGAAACAGCACAACAGGCACAAGGAGCACCAGCACAACCAGCCGTACAGCAAGCAGCAGCACAGCCAACGGTAGCACCGCCACCACCTCCACAAAGAGAAACAGCACAACAGGCACA
>Ga0136644_10000597_pt1 | contig 28953 bp, 23 predicted proteins | sample C_130820_EF_Meta_FD_94780 | JGI IMG/M metagenome (GOLD analysis project Ga0136644, IMG submission 94780) | Freshwater microbial communities from Lake Croche, Canada to study carbon cycling - C_130820_EF_MetaG (v2) (version 2) | ecosystem: Environmental > Aquatic > Freshwater > Lake | place...
CGTGAAACGACACCGGTTTTTCGGCAGTCGGCCCCGCCCGATTGCAGCCGTTCATCCCCAGGGGGCACGAAGCAGCCCTCTTGCCCATCCACCATGAACTTCCCCGCCGGGACCCTGGGGACCGTGGGCAGGCGGGTGGGTCCGTGACGGCGGCGGTGATAGCATTGAAGCATGAACACGCTTCGCGAAGACCTTCTTTCGGCCCTGTCATTCGCGGAGGCCGGCCGCTGGGAAGAGGCCCACCGAATCGCGCAGGCCCATGAGTCGGAGCCGCTGGCGGACTGGCTCCACGCCGTCGTGCACAAGGTCGAGGGGGACGACGGCAACAGCCGCTACTGGTACCGGCGGGCGGGACGGCTGGACCAGGCCCAGACCGATGCCGCGGCGGAACTGGGAGCGATTCGCATGGCAGTCGAGGACTCCGCCGATGGCTGAGCGTATCGCCAACGGAAACGGCATCCTGACGCCCTTCCTTTCTCGTTGCCCCGTCGCTCGGGCTTTGATCTGCGTCTGGGCCGGCCTGCTGCCGGCTGCCGGCATGGCTGACCCGGCCACCGAGCCGCTCCGGGTCGGCATGGAACTTTCCTACCCTCCGTTCGAGATGACCGACCCGCAGGGCAGGCCGACCGGCGTGAGCGTGCGGATCGCCGAGGCGCTGGGGCGGCACCTTGGCCGCGATGTCGTGATCGAGAACATCGCCTTCGACGGACTGATCCCGGCCCTCAAGACGGGCAGGATCGACTGCATCATCTCCTCGATGACGGCCACGCCGGAGCGGGCCCGATCGATCGCCTTCTCAAAGCCCTACCTCACGACCGGCCTGTCGCTGCTCGTCGGCACACGATCGCCGGTCAGGGGCGAGGCCGATCTGAAGCTGCCCGGTCGGGTGATCGCCGTGAAGAAGGGGACGACGGGGCATCAGTATGCCTCGTCGACGCTCAGGCAGGCCCGACTCCTCGTGCTCGACAAGGAGAACGCGGCCGTGATGGAGGTGGTGCAGGGCAAGGCCGACGCCTTCATCTACGACCCGCTCTCTGTCTATCGCAACCACGCCCGGCACCCCGACACGACCCGGGCGATCCTCAGGCCCTTCCGCGAGGAGACCTGGGCCGTCGGACTGCGGCAGGGCGACGCCTCGCTCCGCTCGGAGATCGACCGCTTCATCGACGACTTTCGGGCGGCAGGCGGCTTCGAAAAACTCGGCACCGAATTCCTGCCGGACGAGACACGAGCCTTCGCGGCCGAGGGCATCCGCCTGTGGTAGCCTGACAGCATGTCCAGACGGTTCGCGCACCTCGTCGTCATCGCCGTCGTCGTCGGGCTCGTGTCGCTCGCCTTCGCGCGGGTCAACTATGCCTGGAACTGGGCAGGGGTCTGGGAGTATCGGGCCAAGTTTCTGCATGGCTGGCTGACGACGGTCGGCCTGAGCCTGGCCTCCCTCGTGGTCAGCACGCTGATCGGCGGCATCGCCGCGGTCTGCCTGCAGTCGAAAACCCCGCTCGTCGAGGCGGTCGGCCGGGTCTACGTGGAGCTGATCCGGGGCACGCCGCTGCTCGTCCAACTGCTGATCGGGTTCTACGTGGTCGCCAACGCCGTCGGCCTCGAAAACCGCTACGTCTGCGGCGTGCTCGTGCTCTCGCTGTTCAGTGGCGCCTACATGGCGGAGATCTTTCGCGGCGGCCTGGCCGCGATCCCCGCCACCCAGCGGGACGCCGCCCGGGCGATCGGTCTCTCACCCTGGCAGTCGCTGCGGCTCGTGATCCTGCCGCAGGCGGTGCGGCTCGTGCTGCCCGCCGTCGCGGGCCAGCTCGTGTCGCTGGTCAAGGATTCTTCGCTGCTTTCCGTGATCGCGATCTCGGAGTTCACGCTCAACGCCCAGGAGGTCAACTCGTTCACCTATTCCACCCTCGAGAGCTACCTGCCCCTGGCCGCCGGCTACCTCCTGCTGACGCTGCCGCTGTCGGCGCTCTCCCGCTGGCTCGAGGGCCGCTTTCGGTACGAGGCCTGAGATGCTGCTCGAGATCCGCGACCTGACCCAGCGATTCGACGCGACCACCGTGCTCGACCGGCTCGAGCTGCTGACGGGCGACATCCAGGCACTGGTGTTCGTCGGGCCCTCCGGCGGGGGCAAATCGACGCTGCTGAGGATCCTCGCCGGCCTCGACCTGCCCGTGGCCGGCAGCGTGGCCTTCAAGGGCGTGCCCCTGCCGCGGGACGAACCAGGGCTGCGGGCCTATCGCAGGACTGTCGGCACGGTGTTTCAGGCCTACAATCTTTTCCCCCACCTCTCGGCTGTCGACAACCTCGTGCTCCCGCTCGTCCACGTGCACGGACTCTCGCGGGCCGAGGCCCTGGAGCGGGTCCGCGAACCCCTGGAGCGATTCCAGCTCATGCCCCACGCAGCAAAACGGCCCGCCGAACTCTCCGGCGGCCAGAAGCAGCGGATCGCGATCCTGCGGGCACTCGTCGTCCATCCGCACCGGCTGTTTCTCGACGAGCCGACCTCGGCACTCGATCCGGAGATGACCGCCGAGGTGCTCGACATGATCGCCGAGCTGAAGGCGGCCGGAACGCAGTTCGTGCTCGTGACCCACGAGATGCGGTTCGCCCGCCGTGTGGCCGACGAGGTCGCCTTCATCGGCGCCGCCCGGGTGCTGGCCCACGGCCCGCCCGATGAGATCTTCGACCGCTGCGCGGAGCCGAGGGTTCGCGGTTTCTTCGACCGGATCCTCACCTAGCCCCGCAGAATACCGCCGACCAGGAGAGCCCCGCGATGAACGATCCCCAGGCCATGCAGACGCTCGCGATCAGCGGCTTCATCGGCAGCCTCGTGGCCGACGCCGTGGCGATGCCCGTGCACTGGTATTACAACCAGCAGGCGCTGGCCCGGGACTACGGGCCGATCGAGGGCTATCTCGCCCCCCGCAGCCCACACGCCGACAGCATCCTCTGGCGATCGAGCTACACGCCGGCGAACGAGAAGGGGGACATCCTGCGCGAGCAGGCCCAATACTGGGGCAGGCGCGGCATCCACTATCACCAGTTCCTGGCCGCCGGCGAGAACACGCTCAATTTCAGGCTCGCGGTCGAACTCGCCGACCTCGTCCGTCGCGACCGCGACTACGACCCCGAGCGCTGGCTCGACCGCTACATCGCCTTCATGCTCACGCCGGGCCGGCATCGCGACACCTACGTCGAGGAGTATCACCGGCACTTCTTCACGAACCTGGCCGCCGGCCGCAAGCCGATCAGCTGCGGTGTCCGCGACGTGCACATCGGCGGTCTCGCCGCCGTGCCGGCCCTCGTGGCGGCGGTCGGCCCGAGGCACCCCGATCTGAGGCGGATCGTGCGGCTGCACGTCGGCCTGACGCACAAGGACGACGAGGTGCTCGAGGCCGCCGACATCCTCACCCGAATGCTCGTCCGGGTGACCGCCGGAGACGACCTCCGGGAGACGATCCTCGAGGAGGGCCGCGACTGGATCTCGGCCGCCAAGCTCCGGGCCTGGGATCAGCACCCCGATCATGCCGTGGTCGGGGGCATGCTCTCGTCGGCCTGCTACATCCCCGACGCCTTCCCCGCTGCCCTGTTCCTCGCCTGGCGGCATGCGGGCGACTTTGCGGGTGGTGTCTGTTCCAACGCCCGGGTCGGGGGCGACAACTGCCACCGCGGGGCGGTCGTGGGGTCGCTCCTCGGCGGATCCACACCGATCCCGAACGTACTGCTCGAGGGCCTGCTGGCCCGTGGTAGAGTTGGGGACTTCTTCGCCCCACGCCACGACACGATCCAGGAATCGCCAGAGGACTCGCCTGCATGAACCCCGTCGCCACCGCGGACCCCGCAGACCGATCCCCGCCGGCCGAGTTTGCCCGGCTCTCGATGCCGCTCGTGCCGACCAAGACACCCCTGCTGACGGGAGACGATCCGGCCGCGAAGCGGGACGAAATCCGCCGCTATTTCCACCAGACCTGCGAACTCTACGAACGGCTCTTCGAACTGATTCGGGACGATTCCTCCTACTACGAGCGGTACGAACCGCTGCGGCACCCGCTGATCTTCTACTTCGCCCATCCGGCGGTCTTCTACATCAACAAGTTGATCGCGGCCCGCCTGATCCCCGAAAGGATCGACGCCCGGATCGAGGCGATGATGGCGGTGGGCGTCGATGAGATGTCCTGGGACGATCTCAACACGGCCCACTACGACTGGCCGGGCGTCCGTGCCGTCCGCGAATACCGGGTCGCGATGCGGAGGCGCGTGGATGCCTTCATCCAGTCGATGCCGCTCGAACTGCCGATCCACCAGAACGCTCCGGCCTGGATCATCCTGATGGGGATCGAGCACGAGCGGATCCATCTCGAGACGTCGTCCGTGATCATGCGGCAGATGCCGCTCGACGAACTGCGTCATGATGACGAACTCACCGCCGATGAGAAGAGGCTCTGGCGGGCCTGCCCGTCCTGCGGCACGCCGCCCCCCAACGACTGGATTCCGATCGAGCCCCGGCATGTCCGCCTCGGCAAATCCGAGACCGACCAGACCTTCGGCTGGGACAACGAATACGGCGTCGAGGAGCACGACCTCCCTGCCTTCCGGGCAGGCAGGCGGCTCGTCTCCAATGCCGAGTTTCTCGCCTTCGTCGCCGATGGCGGCTACCGGGACGAGTCGCTCTGGACCGACGAGGGGCGGGGCTGGCTCCACTACACCCGGGCCGAACATCCGAAGTTCTGGCTCAACCGCGACGGCGGCTACCTGCAGCGGAACCTGATCGAGGAGATTCCCCTGCCGCAGGACTGGCCGGCGGAGGTGAACTGTCTCGAAGCGCAGGCCTATTGCACCTGGCTCGGACGGAAGACCGGCGACAACGTGCTGCTCCCGTCCGAGGCCCAGTGGCAGGTGTTGCGAGATGCCGTTCCGGGCGACCAGCCGACCTGGAATCCCGCCCCCGGCAACCTGAATCTCGAGCGGTTCGCCTCCAGCGGCCCCGTCGACATGTTTCCGCAGGGGGAGTTCTGCGACCTCATCGGAAATGTCTGGCAGTGGACGAGGACCCCGATCATGCCGTTCAAGGGCTTCGAGGTGCACCCCATCTACGACGATTTCTCGGTGCCGACGTTCGACGGCCGCCACAACCTGATCAAGGGGGGCTCCTGGATCTCGACGGGAAACGAGGCCCTCAGGAGCGCACGCTACGCCTTCCGGCGGCACTTCTTCCAGCATGCCGGCTTTCGCACGGTCATCGAGGAGCCGGGGAGCGACGCGGTCACGACGGGCTCGCGGCTCTACGAAACAGACCAGCTCGTCACCCAGTATCTCGACTTCCACTACGGCCCCGATCTGCTCGGCGTCCCCAACTTTCCAGCCGCCTGCGTCAGGGCGACGATGCGACAGGTTCCACCGGATCGGCGCCGACGCTGCCTCGACATCGGCTGCTCGGTGGGCCGCTCGGCCTTCGAGTTCGGCAGGTTCTTCGAGCAGGTGGATGCGATCGACTTTTCCGCCCGGTTCATCCAGTCGGGCGTCCGCCTGCAGCAGGGGGACGAGGTGCTCTACGAGGTGCCGACCGAGGGTGAGCTGACCGTCGCCCGGGCCACGTCGCTCGCCAGGCTCGGTCTCGCCGACACGGCTCCGCGGGTCTCGTTCATGCAGGGCGACGCCTGCAACCTCAAGCCGATCTCCACGGGCTACGATCTGGTCTTCGCCGGAAACCTGATCGACCGGCTCTACGATCCGGCCCTGTTTCTCGACGACATCGCCTCGCGAATTCCGTCCGGCGGAATGCTCGCGATCAGTTCGCCATACACCTGGCTCGAGGAGTACACGCCGAAGTCGAAATGGCTCGGCGGCAGGCGGGAGCACGGCGAGCCGCTGGGCACGTTCGAGGGGCTGACCCGGTCGCTGTCCGGCCGCTTCACGCTCGTCCATCGCGAGGAACTGCCCTTCGTGATCCGCGAGACGGCCCGCAAGCACCAGTACTCGATCGCCGATCTCACCCTCTGGCGACGGCTCTGACCGCGAACGCAGGGAGGCACCACGTCATGGCACAGCCGTCCTTCGATCCCTGCAGACAGTGGCTCGGGATCGACGCCGTCGATCTCGGCGATCCGCGGCGTGTGCTCGGCCTGTTGGCCACCGAAGCCGACCCGCTGGTCGTGATCCGGGCCGCCGAGGCGCGGATCAGCCTGCTCAAAGGAATCGCTCCCGGCCCCTTCGCAATGGCCCGCGACGCGCTCGTCAAGCGTGTCGAAGAGTCTCGCGAGGCGATGCTCGGAGAGATCGCCCGTCGACAGCCGGTCGGGCCGATCGGCAACCACGGCTTCGTGATGCCTCCGCCTCCCGGCGGCGTGCCGCTGCCACCGACACCGCCCCCGGTGCCGCCCAAGATCCCCGCACCGATCGCTGCGCCGCCGGTCGATCCGCAGGGCGGGCGACAGCCGGAATCCGCGGCGGTCTTCGTTCCCGCCGACCCCACGGACGAAGTCGTCACGATCCGCACGACACCCAAGTATCGAAAGTCTTCAGCCGGCGGAAATGCGGTGCTGACGCTGCTGATCCTCGGCCTGGCGACGACAGCTGGAGGTCTCTACTGGTATCAGGCACACGGTCGCGCCGAAAGGCCCAAGCCCGCTCCCGCTCCCCCGCGAACTCCCACTCCCACTCCCCCTCCCACTCCCACTCCCACTCCCACTCCCACACCCGCTCCCACGCCCGCTCCCACACCCGCTCCCACGCCCGCTCCCGCTCCCACGCCCACGCCCACGCCAACACCAACACCCGAACCCGAACCAAAGCCGATGGTTTCGGTTGATCCGATGTTGCGGCAGGCCTTCGCTGCGATGCAGGAACAGCGATTCGACGCCGCCGACAAGGCGATCGCATCTGCAGCGGCTGCCGCCGACCAGGGACTGATCGACCGCGTCGCCCGCTGGAAGCTGCTGGCGACCTATGCCCGCGGCTTTGCGGGCCACCGCGAGGAGGCGATGAAGACGCTCAAGGCCGGCCAGGAATACGATTTCAATGGCAAGAAGATCGCCATCGTGGAGGTTGACGACACAACGATCCAGTATCGGTTCGCAGGCCGCAATCGCAGCGTGCCGCGGGACAAAATCCCAGCTGGCATGGTGCTCTCGATCGTGACGGCCTGGTACGACGCCAGACCGGAGAACGACCTCTACCTTGGCGCCTACCATGCCACCAAGGCCGAACCAGATCTCACCAAGGCCCGCGCGGTCTGGGAGCGGGCTGCAGGCGGCGGAGCCGACACTGGTGAATTGTTGCCCTTGCTCGAGGATCCGCTGATCCTCGAGGCCGAGGCGGGGAGCGATCAGTAGATCTCCGCGAGCAGCCCCTTCAGCTGCTCGACGCCGAGTTCCACCGGATTGCCCCGCATGCTCGCGCCGCCCGAGTTTTCCGCGAGCCAGCCGATCCGGGCCCTTTCGAGGCCGACTTCGGAGAGCCGTCGTGGGGTGCCCGCCGCAACGCAGATTGCCTCGATCCGGCCGACGAACGACCTGGCCGCGGCTGCATCGTCGGAGGGTGCGAGCGGGTCGATCGACCGCTCCAGAACGGCGAAGTCTGCCTCTGCGGCCGACGCATTCACCCGCAACGCCAGCGGCAGCATCAGGGCGCAGGCGACGCCGTGCGCGGTACCGCACTCGATGCCCAGCGCCGCGGCCACCCCGTGGGCCATCCCGAGCCCGGAATTGGTGAGTGCCACGCCCGACACGAAGGCCGCATGACTGAGCCCCGAGCGGGCGGCGGCGTCGAGAGGATCGTGCAGGAGCCGCGGCAGGGCATGCACCGCCCGGGGCAGGGCTTCGAGCACGAGGGCCCTCGGCAGCGGCTTCCTGAACCGGCAGATGAACGACTCGATGAGCTGCGTGATGCAGTCGAGGCCGGCGGCGGCCCTCGCGGCGGGATCGCAGCCGGCGGTCAGATCGGGGTCGATGAGCGCTGCCCGCGGCACCATCAGCGGGCTGCGCAGGCTCTTCTTGAACCCTCGTTCAGGACAGGAGATCACCGCATTGCGGGTCGCCTCGGCGCCCGTGCCCGCGGTCGTCGGCACGGCGACCAGTGGGATCGGGGCCTGGCGGATGGGGAGCCCGCGGCCCACGCCCTCCAGATGATCGATGACGTGCCGTTCGAGATCGGCGGGCCTCTGCCGGCCGTGGCCGCCCGCTGGCGGGTTCGTCGCCAACGCCGCCACCGCCTTCGCCAGATCGATGGCCGAACCGCCCCCGACGGCGACGATCACGGCATCCGTGGAATCCTCGTCGGCCAGCCCGGCCAATCCGGCCGCGACCTGGGCCACGGTCGGCTCGCCATCCGAGACGGCGATGATCCGTGAGCCCATGCCGGCGGCCGCGAGCATCGATTCGATCGTTTCCCTGGTGGCGGAGGTCAGCAGGCTGCGTCTGCCGCCGACGAGCCAGACACGCCGACCGACCATGGCCACCAGTTCCGCGATCTCCGCGAGCCTGCCGCTGCCGAATCGGACGATCGGCGGGAGGGCGAGTTCGTACGGCGGCATTTCGACGGTCATCGGCGCACCTCGTTGACTCCGCTGGAACTCCCCCGCAGAGTAGCGGTTTCGGCCGGGATTCGCGACGCACCGCGTCGGTCCGCCGAGACTTCTGGATTCCGCCGACTTCACCTGCCCGGAGGCGACGCCGATTCGATGAGTACCGCGATCGAGATGCCCCCCTGCCCCGGCCCCGTCCGGGGGTCGATACGGCCCCCGGGCTCGAAGAGCATCACCAATCGGGCTCTGGTCTGCGCCGCGTTGGCGGATGGACGCAGCCGGCTCTCCGGAGCCCTCGATAGCCAGGACACGCGGGTGATGGTCGATGGATTGCGGGCGCTCGGCCTGTCGATCAACGCGGTCTGGAACGACGGACTGATCGACGTGGAGGGCTGCGGCGGCGTGATCCCGGCAGCGACCGCATCGATCGACTGCGCCGCCAGCGGCACCACGATCCGTTTTCTGTCTGCCGTCTGCGGTCTTGGCCACGGCAGCTTCCGGCTCGACGGCACGGCCCGGATGCGGCAGCGTCCGATCGGCGATCTGCTCGAGGCGCTGAGGAGCCTGGGCATCGACGCCGTGGCGGAAAGCCCGGGCGGCTGTCCGCCGGTGGTGATCCGATCCGGCGGTCTGCGGGGTGGGACGACCCGGGTACGCGGGGAAACGTCGAGCCAGTTCGCAAGCGGCCTGGCGATGGTCGCGCCCTGCGCGGCGGAGGGGATGCGGATCGAGTTCGAGGGCCGGCTCGTGTCGCTCCCCTATCTCGAGATGACCCGGCGGGTGATGCATTCGTTCGGCGGCAGTTGCGAGGCGGTCGACGACCGCACATGGAAGATCACCCCCAGCGGCTACCGGGCGACGGCATATGCGATCGAGCCCGACGCCTCGGCAGCCAGTTATTTCGTGGCCGCCGCCGCGATCACCGGCGGCAGCGTCACCATCGACGGTCTCTCGCGTCAGAGCATGCAGGGCGACATCCAGCTCTGCGATGCGCTCGAGCGGATGGGCTGTCGGGTCGAGTGGCGGGAGGGGACCGATGGCGGGGCGGTGACGGTCAGCGGCCGGGCAGGCCGTGGCATCGACATCGACATGAACGCGATCAGCGACACGGTGCCGACGCTCGCGGCCGTCGCCCTGTTTGCCGAGGGGCCGACCAGCATCCGCAACGTGGCCCACATCCGCGACAAGGAAACGGACCGGATCGGAGATCTGGCCCGCGAGCTTCGCAAGCTCGGCGGCTCCGTCAGGGAAACCGCCGACGGCATGACGATCACTCCCGCGCCGCTCCATCCGGCGACGCTCGACACCTACGACGACCACCGCATGGCCATGAGCCTGTCGCTCGCCGGCCTGGGTCTGCCGGGCGTGCGAATTCTCGATCCCGCCTGTGTCGGCAAGACCTTTCCAAACTATTGGCAGCGAATCGCGACGCTGGCCCGCCTCGACACGAGCCATTGGCCAAAGGAACACCGCCCGTAACCCGAGGCTGCAATCCCCTGAGCAGCCTCTCGCACGCGTCTCTCCGCCCGTCATTCCCCATGCATCAGTGCCGGGTCCACGGCCCCGGCTTCGGGGCGGCGAAAGTCTCGTCGCTGTGGCCCCCGAGGACTTTTGTCCAAACGCTCCTCGAGCATTCGCCGACCCATTCGCCTCCCTGCCCAATGCGGGACAGGCTTCAGCCTGTCACTCCGCCTCGTGACGACCGCTGCAAGACCCGTTCTGCACGCTCGATCAGATCGTCCACCAGACTTTCCCGGGAACGCTCTTTGGGATGGCCGGACGAGTCACTGGCGATGAATCCTCCGCCGCAGTGCTGGCAGTAGACACGTCGGCCGAGAAGCATCACCCGAATCCGCAGCGTGCGACCGCAGACCGGACACCCCTGGTGGAAACAGACGTCGTTTTCGATGGGATGGTCCATGATCGGGGAATCCTGGGTGGATCGTTGGAAATTGACGGAATCGGAAAGTCCGTGATCCTGGAATCCTGACGTGCCTTGAAACCTCTACCCCGCACCCGCCTCCCTGAGCGGGCAGCCGTGCCGAAATTTTGGCAGGAACATCTCGCTCAAGTTCTCCCGGACCGGGATTTTATGGTGGCGGGCGGCCCTTGCCAATGGACCCTTTCATGAGATTCCGGCAAGGTTCCAAAACCGCGGCGATACCCCGAGGGTCCCTCGACCGTTAAACTAACGAAAGAGGCTGGGAGGGATCGTTCCCGGCCACGACCGCTCCTACTGGCATACTGGCATACCGGCAATGAAACGCCCCTGGCTGGCTGCCTTCATCATCATTTTCTGGTGCATCACGACGAGCTGGCTCGTGGTGGAGAAGATCCTCCCCTCGCTGATGCCGGGATCCCCTCCGGGATACCAGGCCTTCTACGCTTCAAACAACAGGCTCGTGCCCGTCGCTTGGACGGTGCTCTGGAAGGATGAGCCGCTCGGCTGGGCCACGAGCCGATCGACCCGCTTCGATGATGGCCGGGTCGCCGTCGACAGCCTGCTGCACTTCGACCGACTCCCGATCGAGGAAATGCTACCGGTCTGGATCAAGCCGCTCGTGAGGCGGGCAACCGAGCACACCAAATCACTCGCCTTCGAGGCCCGCGGATCGCTGTCGATCGACGGCCGCGGCCAGCTCAACGCCTTTCGCTCTGCGGTCGATCTCCCCGGCACGGCCGAGAAGGTCGTGCTGGCCGGCACGGTCGACGACGGACATGTGCACATCGTCGTGAGGGCCCGCGACATGCGTTACGAGACCGACCGCTATCTGCCGTCGCAGATCACGATCGGCGACGAACTCTCGCCGCAGGCCACCCTCCCCGGCCTCTACGAGGGGCGTCGATGGACCGTGCCCATCTACAGCCCGCTGCGGGCCGGCAGGTCGGCAATCGAACTGCTCCACGCCTCTGTCTCGGGAGAGGAGACGATGTTCTGGGACGATCGGCTCGTCCGTGTGAACGTGGTCTCCTATCGGGACGATCCATCCGGCCATCACGAGCCTCGAACCCGACTCTGGGTCGACCGCGCCGGCCGGGTGCTGAAGCAGGAAAGCGACCTGCTCGGCTCGAAGCTGACCTTTCTGCGTCGGACCGACGCCGCGGCGGAACTTCTGGCCGCGAGCCTCGATGGCGAGGCCGATCGATCGATGTCTGCCGCGAGCGCGGCCCCACCCGACGGCGGCTGAACGATGATCGAATTCGACCACGTCACCCGAACCTACGGCCCCAAGACGGCGGTGGCCGACCTGACGCTCGCCATCCCCCGGGGGGAACTGTTCGCGATGCTCGGCCCAAACGGGGCAGGCAAGACGACCACGATCAAGATGCTGGTCGGGCTCTTGCGACCCTCGCGGGGCAACGTTCGCGTGAGCGGCTACGACCTCGTGCGGGATCCGCGAAACGCGCATCTGCACATCGGCTACGTCCCGGACGAGCCCTGCCTCTACGACAAGTTGACCGGCAGGGAGTTTCTCTGGTTCATCGCCGACATGTTCGGCATGCCGCGGCATTTGGCCGGTGAACGGATCGCCGCCGAGATCGAGCACTTCGAGCTCGGCGAGTTCGCCGACGACCTCGCCGAGAGCTATTCCCTGGGCATGAAGCAGCGGCTCGTGTTCGCCTCCTCGCTGCTCCACGACCCCGACGTGCTGGTGCTCGACGAGCCGATGGTCGGCCTCGATCCCCGCAGCGTGCGGATCGTGAAGGATCTGCTCAAGGCCCGCACCCGGGAGGGGATGACGGTGTTCATGTCGACCCACACGCTGGCGATGGCGGAGGAGATGGCCGACCGGGTCGGGATCATGGTTCGCGGACAGCTGCGGTTCCTCGGCACCGTCGACGAACTCCGCGACCAGATGGCCCTGGAGACGACGAGCCTCGAGCAGCTCTACCTCGAGCTGACCAGCCCGCGGGCGGCCGAAACCGGCCTTGGCAGCCCATGACGGCACCCGCCCAGTCCTGCCGACTCCTGCCCTACGAGGTGGAATCCCGGGTCTTCCTCCGGCTCCGTGGCCGGGTCGCCTGGGCCACGGTGCGGTCGATGCTTTCCGGAGCCCGGCTGCGACTGAGCCTCGTCGTGCTCCTGAGCGCCATGTTCTGGGGATCGCTCTACGGGCTGTTCTTCGAGGCGTTCACCTTCCTCGACTCGCTTCACGCAGAGGTGATTTCCCTGCTCTTCAACGCCTTCTTCTCGTCGTTGATGGTGATGCTCGTCTTTTCGACGGGAATCCTCCTCTACGGCGGGATGTACTGCTCGCCGGAGGCGAAGCTTCTGCTCACGCTGCCGATCCGGGAGGAGGCTGTGTTTTCCCACAAGTTTCAGGAGGCGGTCTGGTTCTCGAGCTGGGGCTTCATCCTCCTCGGCAGCCCGATGCTCGTGGCCTATGGCGTCGTTCGCGACTCTCCCTGGACCTACTTCGCACTGCTGCTGCCGTTCATGGTTTCGTTCGTGGTGATTCCGGCGACCCTCGGCGGAATCTTCTGCATGCTGATGGTCGCCTGGCTGCCGCGGCTCCGGCTGCACGCCATGACGGTCGCCTGCATCGCCGTTGCGGGGGGGCTGATCTGGATGGTCTGGTCCACCCTCTCTGTCTCCCGGGCCGACACGATGTCGGCCGCATGGTTCGAGCAGACGTTCTCCCGGCTGTCGATCACGGAACAGAAACTGTTCCCCAGCTGGTGGCTCTCGAGCGGACTGATCGAGGCCGCCCGCAGGGATGATGGGGCCGCCGCCGTCTGGCCCGCGTTCACCGAGGCCCTCAAGTTTCTGGCACTCCTGATCGCCAACGGCATGCTCCTCCAGCTGCTGGCAGGATGGCTCGCGGCCCGCTGCTACCGGCTCGGCTACAGTCAGCTTTCGGGCGAGGTTCCCGCCCGGCGTCGGCGCCGCATCAGCTGGATCGACCAGGCGCTGGTGAACGCCGGAACGGCGGCCGGCCGGCCGCTTCGGCTGCTGGTGGTGAAGGACCTGCGTTTGTTCCGCCGCGACATCTCGCAGTGGTCGCAGTTCGTCATCTTCTTCGGCCTTTTGGGCCTCTATTTCCTCAACGTCCGCTCGTTCAACTACAACAATACCTACGCCTCGATGATCGGCTTCCTGAACCTCGCGGTGGTCGGACTGATCCTTTCCACGTTCACGACCAGGTTCGTGTTCCCGATGATCAGTCTCGAGGGCCGCAGGTTTTGGATCCTCGGGCTACTTCCGGTTCACAGGGATCACATCGTCTGGTCGAAGTTCCTCTTCTCCTTCGTGGGCGGCCTGCTTCCCTGCTGCGGCCTGGTGCTGCTCAGCGACGTGATGCTCGGGCTTTCGAGCAGAACGATTCTGATCCACGAGATCGCCTGCCTGATGCTCTGCCTCGGGCTCTCCGGCATCGCCGTCGGACTCGGGGCCCGGATGCCCGACCTGCGGGAGCCCTCGCCGTCGAAGATCGCCTCCGGATTCGGCGGCACGCTGAGCCTCGTGATCAGCTCGCTGTTCATCATGGTGATCGTGGTGGTCGCGGCGCTGCCGACCCACCTGTTCCTCGTCTCCCACGCCTTCGGTGCCGCCGGGGGACCGCAGCGGGGCGCCCTGGCGTGGGCTGCCGGCCCGGGTGGAACGATCGTCAGCATGGCCTTGGTGGTGGCGATCGGTCTTCTGGCGACGTTCGTGCCGCTGTTTCTCGGGCTCCGGTCCTTCCGGGAACTCGAGCCCTGACCGGTTCGGGCCGCGGTCCGGCCGGGAACGGGCCCTGATTTTCCCGGAACGGCCCCGGTTAGCGGCCGGCCGAGAATGCGGTATTTATCGTATGAGGTCTCCATTCCAGTCTGTCCAGTTTCCGGCCGCCACCGATCGCCTGCCCGTACCGGGCGGGCGGCAGGAACTGCGGATCGGGGCCGTGCAATACCTCAACACGAAGCCGCTCGTGCATGGCCTGCAGGCGACGGGGCTCGATCTTGTCTACGACCTGCCGAGCCGGCTCGCCGATCGACTTTCCCGGGGCGATCTCGATGTCGCTTTGATCCCCTCGATCGAACTTTTTCGTGGCGACGGCTACCGGATCGTCTCCGACGCCTGCATCGGTTGCCGGGGCGCCGTGATGAGCGTCAAGCTTTTTTTCCGCACCGCGCCCGCCCGTGTTGCCAGGCTGGCGGTCGACGAGGGCTCGCGAACGAGCGCCACGCTGGCCCGGATCCTGCTCGCCGAGCGTTTCGGCGTCTTTCCAGACGTGGAAATCCTTCCCCTCGATGGCCGGGCGGAGGACACCGCGGCGGATGCGGTCCTGCTGATCGGGGATCGGGCCATCGGATCCCAGCGGGGCGGCTTCCAGCTCATTTGGGACCTCGGCGATGAATGGTGCCGCTGGACCGGGCTTCCTTTCGTATTCGCGGTCTGGGCGGCGAGGCGGGGAGTGCCGCCTGAATCACTCCGGCGTGTCGCACCCCTGCTGCAGGCCGCCCGCGACGAGGGCCGGGCCAATCTCGCAGCCATCGCATCCGCCGAGGCTCCGGGGCACGGCCTGACGGTTCCGCAGTGCCTCAGTTACCTTCGGGACAACCTGCACTACCATCTCGGCCCGGAGGAGCGACTGGCACTCTCCAGGTTTTACAGTCAGGCCGCCGGGCTCGATCTCGCCCCGACCGGGCTGGACCTGACAGCGACGCTGGCCGCACGATAGCCCCAGAGGCGAAAGGCCCCATCCCGCAAGAATGCCATGTTCAAAGCCGTAGACCGCCCGACACGTGAGATCCTCGACGACACCGCCTCCGGCCTGCGTCTGCGGGCTGATGACGCGGTCCGACTGCTCGAGTCCCGCGATCTCGCGGCGATCGGTCGGGCGGCCCACGCGGTCACGCTCCGGCTGCATCCGGAGCAATGGCGGACCTACAACATCGACCGCAACATCAACTACACGAACATCTGCACCGCCGTCTGCGACTTCTGCGCGTTCTACCGGGGCCCTAGGCACCCCGAGGGCTACGTCCTCGACCGCGATCTTCTACTCTCCAAGATCGAGGAGACCGTGGCGATCGGCGGCGACCAGATCCTGATGCAGGGCGGGCTCCACCCGACGCTTCCACTCGAGTGGTACGAGCAGTTGCTGCGGGAGATCAAGGATCGCTTTCCACAGGTCAACGTCCACGGGTTCTCCCCTCCCGAGATCCACCACCTCACCAAGGTCTCGAAGCGTCCGCTTCGCGAGGTGCTGGAGCGGTTGGCACGGGCAGGGCTGGGCTCGCTCCCGGGAGGCGGGGGCGAGATCCTCGTCGATCGGGTCCGCACCGCGATGACCCGGGGCAAGGTGCTCACCGACGACTGGCTGGAGGTGCATCGGCAGTGGCACCTCCTCGGCGGCAAGAGCACGGCGACGATGATGTTCGGGCACATCGAGACGCTGGCGGAGCGGGTCGAGCATCTGGAACGGCTGCGGGAACTGCAGGACGAGACCGGAGGCTTCACGGCCTTCATCTGCTGGTCATTCCAGCCCGACAACACCGAGATGGACGACATTCCTCCGGCCGGGCCTTTCGAATACCTCAAGACCCAGGCCGTGGCCCGCCTCTACCTCGACAATTTCCCCAACATCCAGTCGAGCTGGGTGACGCAGGGCCGCGAGATCGGCCAGCTGGCACTGCTCTTCGGGGCCAACGACATGGGCAGCCTGATGCTCGAGGAGAACGTCGTCAGCGCCGCCGGCACCGTCCACCACCTGACCCTCGAGCAGATGCGGTCGGCGATCTCCGAGCTCGGCTGGATTCCGCGACGCAGGAATGTGTTCTACGAACTGTTCGAGGACGGCGATGCGGAGATGCAGTCGCCAACCGATGCCGGGTCGGCGGCGCTGCCGATCCTCTCGACCACGCCGTGACCGCGGGCCGAGGGATGGCGAGAGTCCGGGACGCGGCGACGGTGATCCTGAAGGCCCGCGTGGTCTTGCCCATGCGCGGCCCGCCGCTCGACGGCGGCTGGGTGGCACTGGCACGGGGCCGGATCGTGGCGCTCGGCCGCAGATCGCCTCCGGGGCCGACCCAAGACCTCGGCAACGCCATCATCCTGCCGGGACTGGTCAACGCCCACACCCATCTCGAGTTTTCAGATCTCGTCGAACCGCTCTCGGCCGAGGCTGGGCTGCCGGGCTGGATTCGCCGGATCGTCGCCTTGCGTCGCGGCCGTCCGGTTGATCATGGGGATGCCGTACGGCGGGCGATTGTTTCCGGACTTCAGGAGTCGGCAGCCTGCGGCGTGACTGCGCTCGGCGAGATCGCGACGGCCGTGCTCCCCGACCTCCATCGTCTGCCCGGCCCGCGGATCCGGGTCTACAGGGAGGTGATCGGCCTGTCGGATGCGGCGGCCGCGGCGAGTCTGGCTGCGGCCGGTCGCGACCTCGACCGGCTCACGGCCGCGGGCGTGCCGGTCGGAGTCTCGCCCCACGCCCCCTACTCGGTCGACCGGCATCTTGGCCGGGAGATCCTCGCCCATGGCCGCAGACGGGGATTGCCCGCCGCGATGCATCTCGGCGAAAGCGGAGTCGAGGCCGCGTTCCTGACCAACGGAACCGGGCCATTTCGGGAACTGTTCGAGGAACTTGGCGTCTGGCCCACGCCGCAGCCCCGGCTGTTGCCGGCGGAGGAGTGGATCTCGCAACTCGCCCGCGGCCCCCGCGGGATCGTCGTGCACGGGACGTTTCTCGGAACGTCGTTTGAAGACCGTTCACTGGCCCGGCTCGCACGACATCGGAACCGGCTCTGCGTCGCGGTCTGCCCGCGGACCACCCGACTCCTCTCGGGCTCGGCGCCGCCGGTCGCTCGATATCTCGATGCTGGCATCCGCGTGGCGATCGGCACCGACAGCCGGGCCTCGAACCCGGATCTCTCGGTGCTCTCGGAGTGCCGCACGCTCGTCGATGCGGGAGCCTGCAGCCCGGCTGAGGCCGTACGGATGGCGACGGTCGACGCCGCATGGGCGATCGCATTCGAGCGGCGTTCGGGGATCCTCGCTCCGGGCCGGCCGGCCGACATCGCGATCCTGCGGCCGGTTTCCCCGAACGACGATCCCTTTGCGGCGGCGATCGATCCGGCAACCAGGGTCGACGCCACGTTCCGCGGCGGCAGGCTGATCGCCGGCAGCATCGGCTGATGTCGGCCGCCGGCGACCGCGAGGTCCGCCGGAGAGGCACCGACTCCGGCCTAGAGCCGGCAGTTCGCGATCCTGGTTTCGATGATCGCCGAGGCGCCGATCGACTCCAGCCGCTCCATGATGCCGTGGGCCTCGCCCCGTCGCACCATCGCCCGCACGGCGCACCACTCGGGGTCTTCGAGGGCCATGACCGTCGGCGAATTGAAGCCCGGGGTGATCTGCTCCGCCTCGGAGAGCCGCCGCCGCGGGATGTTGTATTCGAGCAGCGACCAGCTCCGAGCGATCACGATGCCCTCGAGCCGGCGGACGATCCGATCGGCTGTGGCGCTGTCGGCGACCTGCTGGTTCTGCACCAGCACCGTCTCGTAGCGGCCGATCTCGTCGAGCACCCGGAGCCGGTTTGCGGCCAGCGTGCTGCCGGTCTCGACGAGGTCGACGATCGCGTCGGCGACCTCAAGCTGGATCATGATCTCGACGCTGCCGGAGAGTTCGACGAAGTGGGCCTCGACGCCGCGTTCGGCCAGCCATTCCCGCGTGATCCGCGGGAAGCTCGTGGCGATTCTCTTGCCGGCCAGTTGCCTCGCATCCGAGACCGGAGCATCGACTGCCACGCAGAGTGCGAGCCGGCAGGATCCGATGCCGAGATCGAGCCTGTGCACGAGCGCCGCCCCGCTCTCTGCCACCAGGTCGGCCCCCGTGATCCCGAGGTCGATAGCCCCCTCAGCAGCGAGCACCGGAATGTCGTCGGTCCGCAGAAAGGTCACCTCCACCGGCATGTCCCGGCAACGGGCGAACAGGGTTCGCTCGGTACGGCGGAAGCTGATGCCGGCATCGTTGAGCAATTCGGCCGAGATCTCGGCGAGCCTGCCCTTGCTCGGGAGGCCGATCCGCAGCAGCCGCTCGTTCGTCGGGTTCGTTTCGGTCATGTCGCTTCTCCGGTGGACTGTTGGCCCCGCGAGGCCTTCTCATCGAGGCCGGAGATGCCGAACCGCCGGGCCAGTTCATCCTCGACGCCGGCCAGCGACAGGCCGCGGCAGGCCAGCAGGACGATCGTGTGGTAAAGGAGATCGGCCGCCTCGGAGACGACCCGCTCGTCGCTCTCCGCTGCGGCTGCGGCGACCAGTTCCCCGGCCTCCTCCGTCACCTTGCCGCCGATCTTGGCCACGCCGCCCTCGAACAGTCGGCTGGTGTAGGATCGTTCGGAGGGCTCGCTTCTCCGGGCAGCCACGACATCTTCGAGGCTTGCGAGGGTCTCTCCCAGACGACGCATCGGATGACTCCAAACCAGTCAGGCTCGGACGGACCGAACGACCCGGACGCCACGCCCGGGACGATCCGCGCCGATCCCGTTTCCGGGTCTTCAACTCTAGCATCTCCCGCCACCGACGTCGGGCCGCGGGAATCGCCGGCCCGGCCGCGGCTCGGGGACGATTGCTGGTTTCTCGCCGGTCCGACGGCTGCAGGCAAGACCGCTCTGTCCCTGCGGCTGGCCGATCGGCTTGATGCCGAGGTCGTGAGCGTCGATTCGATGGCCGTCTACCGCGATCTGGACATCGGGACGGCCAAGCCATCCCGGGAGGAACGCGACCGGGTGCAACATCACCTCGTGGACCTGGTGTCCGCGGCCGCCAGCTACAGCGTGGCCCGCTGGCTGGCCGACGCGGCAGCGGCCGTCGACGAGATCCGTTCCCGCGGCCGGCGGATCCTTTTCGTCGGCGGAACACCGCTCTATCTGCGTGCGTTGCGGGACGGGCTCGCTCCGCTGCCAGCGGAAGATGCCCAGTTTCGCCGGCGGATGATCGAGGACGCGGAGCGATACGGGGCGGTAACGCTCCACGAACGCCTCCGGGCGATCGATCCTGCCTCGGCCGCCAGGCTCCATCCCAACGACCTCAAGCGGATCATCCGGGCCCTCGAGGTCGTCCACAACGGCGGCCGGACGCTGACCGAGGCCTTCGCCCCGAGCCCCGATCCGATCGTGGAGGCGAGAATGATGATCCTCGACATGCCCCGCCGAATGCTTGCCTACCGGATCGACCGCCGAGTCGAGAGGATGTTCGAATCCGGCCTGATCGACGAGGTACGAAAGGCGGAGTCACAGCCCGGAGGGATCGGCCCGACCGCCCGCCAGGCCGCCGGTTATGCCGAGACGCTCGATCTGCTCGCCGGCAGGATCAGCCTCGAGGAGGCGATTCGCCGAACCCAGCAACGGACTCGACAACTCGCCAAACGCCAACTCACCTGGCTGCGCAGTTTCCCCTCCGCGGTCTGGATTGCGGGCTAGCTTCACGTCGGGACAGCCATCCCTGGCAATCCTGTTCGGCAAGGGATGTGCGGAACGCGTTCCAACCAATTTTAAGGACGCCATCTCAAGAACGCGGAATCGCCCGGTCCCTCAGCAGATCGGTTGGATATCAGTTCGGGGCCGCCCCTCCGGCTGCTAGCACCGGACGTGCTAGCACTTGATCTTGGGGTCTGGCGGAAAGTGCACCACAAAATCGGAAAAATGCTTGCCTTGCGTCGCAGGGCCGTTACTTTCGCCCCCGATGACCGGCATGGATGCCGGTACGACGCGTTTCAAGGAGGATCTTCATGGCTGCCAAGCCACTCATCGGCATCAACACCGACTACCGTGCCACCCGCAAGGAGCACGCAGCCCTCTCGTTCGTCGCGGCCGGCTACTACGACGGCATCACAGCCTCAGGCGGCATCCCGGTGATCCTGCCCCCGCTGGCCGACGAGGAAGACGTGATCCGGCTGCTCGACCTGCTCGACGGCGTGGTGCTGGTGGGCGGTGCCGATCTCGACCCGCGTCGGGATGGCTACATGCCCCATCCGGCGGTACGACCGATGGATGCCCGCCGCGAGGACTTCGACCGGATGCTGACCAGGCAGATCTGCGCCAGGCAGATGCCGGTGCTCGCGATCGGCAGCGGGATGCAGCTCCTCAACATCACCGAGGGGGGCACGCTGTTTCTCCACATCCCGGAGGATCTGCCGAAGGCGATTCCCCACAAGGATCCGCTCGATCAGGCCCATCGCCACGCCCTGCTCGTCGAGGCAGGATCGGTGATGGAGCGTGTGTACGGCGACGGTGAAATCCGCGTCAACAGCATGCATCACATGGCGATCGACGACGTCGCCACCAGCTTCAGGGTCACCGCCCGGGCACCGGACGGCGTGGTCGAGGCGATCGAGAGCGCGATCGAGGGATGGGTTGCGATCGGCACGCAGTTCCACCCCGAGGCCGAGTCGGCCTCGGCACTCGACGTGAAGATCTTCGAGGAGTTCGTGATGGGGATCACGGGCGAGGTGCCGGAGATGCGGCTGGTGGCCTGAACGACGCCGAGTTCGGCAGTTCAAAATCGCCGGGGGATCACCTCGCGATCATGTAGATCTCGACACGGGGCCCGTCGGTCGCGGCATGCGGCCGGCGGGCCCTGGTTTTTACGACGCCCAGGCCGAGCCCGCGACAGGCATCCTCGAAACCTGCCGCCCGGGCGCGGCATGGGTCGGCGACCATGGCAACGCCGTCGGGCCGCAGGGTGCGGGCGATCACACAGGCAAGCGCCTCGGCATGATGGGCCTCGTAGAGGACGTCGGCGGCGATCACACGGTCGAACAGCGGGAATCCATCCGGCAGATTCCGCCAGTCGAGCACGCGGGTCTGGATCGCCTTCTGCCCGGCCCGCAGGGCGTTGTAACGCACCCCCTCGAGGGCCGGTTCCTCGTAGTCGGTCGCGGTCACGGCGAATCCTGCCGCTGCGGCGACGAGCGACGGCAGGCCGAGCCCGCAGCCGAGTTCGAGGAGCGTTTTGTCGCGGCCTTCGAGCCGGGCGATCTCCTCTGCGAGCACGATCGCCGACTCCCAGACATCGGCCCAGTACGGGATCCGCTCATCGGCCTCGAAGGCCGCCAGATCGATGAGCGACTCCATGTCGGGGGGCCTCCAGATCGAGACCTCTCGGCCACCGATCGGAATCCGCCGTTCGACCGGTTCAAATCGCTCGAAGCCCATCGGTTCCGCCTAGACAGTCTTCCAACCGGACGCGTCGACCCAACCGGCACAGTCGGTCCCGATTGAGCCATTCGGAACCCGGCACGATACCATGTGGCACGATGATCCGGTCCCCGTTCCATCCCGATGCCCGCCGTGGACGATACTCCGCGAGGAATCGCCCCCCGGTTCGGCCAGGGTTCGGTCGACGGGCAGGCGAGGGAGGAACCGCGAGCCCATGCCGACCGAAGACCAGGACAGCCTTCCGGAGGACCTGCCCGCCCTGCTGGCCGGCCGTCACGGCGTGCCTGGCAGGCTGCTTGGGCCGAGGGTGCTCGATCGCGACGGCGACGGGAGGCCGCGTTCGCACCATGTCAGGGCGTTCCTGCCCACGGCGAAGCGGGCCTGGCTGGTCGCCGCCGACCCGGCCGGCTCCCGGATCAGCCAGCCCATGCGGCGGACTCATCCATCGGGCATGTACGAAACGATCCTCCTCGCCGACCCGTCGGCCGGCCCCGGGTCGCTTCCCCGCTACGCGATCCGCATCGATGACGGCTCCGGCGACCGTCACGACTTCCACGACCCCTACGCATTCCCGACCATGCTGACCGACTACGATCTCCACCTGCTGGGCGAAGGACGTCACTGGAAGAGCTACCAGAAACTCGGCGCCCAGATCCGCTCGATCGACGGCGTCAACGGCGTCAACTTCGCCGTCTGGGCCCCGAATGCCGACGCCGTCAGCGTGATCGGCGACTTCAATGGCTGGGATGGCCGCACCCATCAGATGCGGAAGCATGTCCCCTCGGGCGTCTGGGAGCTGTTCATTCCCGGGATGCATTCAGGCGACGCCTACAAGTTTCGCGTCCACGCGCTCGGCTCCCACAGCGACCGGGCCGACCCCTACGGCTTCGGCGCCGAGGTGCCGCCTCGAACCGCCTCGCTTGTCGTCGACCTGGACGCCTACCAGTGGCGCGACGACGAGTGGATGGCGGGCCGCGCCGCGAGGAACAGCCTCTCGGCCCCGATCAACGTCTACGAGGTGCACCTCGGCAGCTGGCGGCGGCCAGGCGACGATCGGCACCGCTGGCTCTCCTATTCGGACATGGAGCGGGAACTCGTCCCCTACTGCGTCGAGATGGGATTCACGCACGTCGAGTTCCTTCCTCCGACGGAACATCCACTTTCGGCCAGCTGGGGCTACCAGACGATCGGCATGTTCGCGGCGACGAGCCGATTCGGTCCGCCGCAGGGGCTGATGTCGCTGATCGACGCCTTCCATCGGGCGGGCATCGGGGTGCTGATCGACTGGGTGCCGGCCCATTTCCCCAAGGACGGCCACGGTCTCCGTCGGTTCGACGGCACGGCCCTCTACGAGCACGACGACCCGCGCAAGGGAGAGCACCCCGACTGGGGCACGCTGATCTTCAATTACGGCCGCAACGAGGTGGCCAACTACCTGATCTCGAGCGGGCTCTTCTGGCTCGATCACTACCATGTCGACGGCCTGCGGGTCGACGCGGTGGCGTCGATGCTGTATCTCGATTACAGCCGCAAGGAGGGGGAGTGGGCCCCCAACTGCTTCGGCGGCCGGGAAAACCTCGAGGCGATCGAACTGATCAAGCAGTTCAACATCCAGGTCCACCATCACCATCCCGGCGTGCTGACGATCGCCGAGGAATCGACCGCCTGGGCGGGCGTCTCGCGGCCGACCTATCTGGGCGGGCTCGGGTTCAGCCTGAAGTGGAACATGGGCTGGATGAACGACACGCTCCGCTACATGCGGCACGATCCCGTCCACCGCAAGTACCACCACGACGAGCTCACCTTCAGCCTGATCTACGCCTTCCACGAAAACTTCGTCCTGCCCCTCTCCCACGACGAGGTGGTCCACGGCAAGGGCTCGATGATCGAGCAGATGCCGGGCGACCTCTGGCAGAAGTTCGCGAACCTGCGGCTGCTCTATGCCTACATGTGGTGCCACCCTGGAAAGAAGCTGCTCTTCATGGGAGGCGAGTTCGGCCAGTGGGCCGAATGGAACTTCGACGAGAGCCTGCAGTGGCACCTCTGCCAGTACGACAGCCATCGGGGGCTCGCCAAGGCGGTCGCAGACTTGAACCACCTCGTCCGCCGTGAACGGGCCCTCCACGAGCTCGACTTCGACGGGCGGGGCTTCGAGTGGATCGACTGCCACAACTGGCAGGACAGCGTGCTGATCTTCGTCCGCCGGGCCGCGCATCCCGCCGACTTCCTCGTGGTCTGCTGCAACTTCACCCCGGTACCCCGCCCGGGCTACCGGGTCGGCGTGCCCCATGCCGGACAGTACGACGAGGTGTTCAACAGCGACTCCGGCTGGTACGGCGGCGGAAACGTCGGCAACGCCGGCGCCCTCGAGGCGGGCAACGAACCCCACCACGGCCGCGACCATTCGCTGCTCGTGTCGCTCCCGCCGCTGGCCGCGGTCGTGCTCAAGCCGCGTGCCTCGTGAGGCGGGTGATGGACGCGAGGAAGCCGAGAAGGTTCCTGTCCGATCTGAGACAGGCCTGCGGCTGCCGGCGGTTCCGACAGGCTGAAGCCGGTCCCACTCAGGAACCGGCACTCCGAGACCTGGTGGGAACCTGGTGGGAACCTGGTGGGAACCTGGTGGGAACCTGGTGGGAACCTGGTGGGAACCTGGTGGGAACCTGGTGGGTCTAGCGTCCGTTGAAGCGGGGCTGGCGGGTCCAGTTGAGGGCGTACTTCTTCTCCAGTCCCTCGATCCAGTCGCCGAAGGCGCGGGAGAACTCCTGCTGGGCCACCATGCCGGTGCGGCCCGGATCGCTGCGGGTTTCGAGAAACTTTTCCCGCAGCGACGCCTCGGGGGGCGTCAGTTCCACGAGCCGGATGCAGTAGCAGATCGTTCGCGGCTCGTTGAAGGCCACTCCCGACTGTCCTGGCTGGAGCGAAAACACCGTCCGCATGAATTCATTTCCCGGCATCTCGATGCCGTCCGGCTGCGAGACGAAGGCCCCGCTGCCCGGCTGGCTGCCCTGAGAGAGCCAGGTGAACGGCCCAGCCTGCCCGACCTTGGCGTCGGTTTTGCCGGCCAGGGATGCCGCCAGCGACTGCTGCGAGTTCGCGGCCAGGGCAGCCAGTTCCTCGGCCTTGCGTCGGGCCAGCCCGCGGCCCTCGACGATCCTCCAGGAAAACTCGACGTTGTCGCGAACCTTCTCGAAGGCGGGAACGAACTCCGCCTCGTCCTCCGTCTTCCACGAGAGGTAGCGGTTGCCCGCCACGTCCCGCGACGTGACGGGACGAAGCGACATCGTATTTTGCCCGAACATCGCATCGATCCAGTTCTGCTGGCGGATGCCAAACCGGCTGCCTGGATCGGGCAGGAAGTCGAAACTCTGGCCGATGCCGGCGCCGCCGATCGCCTGAGAGGCGGTCACCGGGCCGACCCTGCCTCCTTCGAGCCCCTGCATCTTGGCGATGACATCGATGTCGGGAGCCTTGGGAGCCGAGGTGCCGGCCTTCTGCTGGGCCTGCCAGAGCGCCAAATCCTCGCCATAGCGGGTCAGATCGCCGGCAACGGCAGTGAATACGGCATCAATCCGGGCATTGGCCCGCTCGCGGGCGAGCTGTTCCCGAATCTTGTCTTTCACCGCTTCGAGAGGCTCAAAAGCAGCCCCGGCAGCAGCCTCCTGGGACTGCTTTCCCTCGCCTTCGGCGGGTTTCTCAGCCGACTTCTCGGCGGGCTTCTCCGGGGCCTTTTCCGCAGGTTTTTCTCCAGCCTTGTCGATGGGCTTGTCCCCAGCCTTGTCGGCTGGTTTGGCCTGTTCGGCGGCCGGTCCGACGACCGCCGGCTTTGCCGGTGCCGCAGCGGGCTGCCTGAAGGCCACAGACCGAATCGCCGGCCGGCTGACCGCAGCCCCCTTCTCCGGCTGCCTTGCAGGCTTCTCGTCGGGCTTGGCCGCCGCAGGCGGTTTGGCACCGGAATCCTCGGCATCCTTCTGGGTGTCCGTCTTCGGGGCGTCGGTTTTCTGGGCGTCCGTGTTTGCGGCGTCCGTCTTCGGGACATCGGCGGCGGCCGGGTCGGCCTTCGGCTTTTCGACCGACTTGGCCCGGAACATCGTCTCCTTGTTCTTCTCGTAAAACTCCGCGATCTGGGCGTCGGTCACCTCCTTGGCAGCCTCGGCCTCGTAGACCTCCCGCTTGGCGATCAGATATTCGTACCTCACGCGGCGGGGTTCACGAAATCCGGGAACGTCGCTGCGCGGTTCGGGGAGGTCCTCCTTGTAGCGGTTGAAAAATGCCTGCAACTGCTCGCCGGACGGCGCCGGCACCGATGAGGCCACGCTCTCGACAGGAACGGCCGCCAGTTCGACGGTGGCCGACTGTTCAAGCCTGCGGAAATAGTCGTACCGCCAGGCCGGCGGATCTCCGGAGAACCCGGTCTGAAACATGATCAGCATGTTCCGGCCGACCAGTTCGGTGCGGATCGCCTCGAAAAGATCGTGCTGCGACACACCGTTCGGCCCGAGCCGGAGCCCCGAGATGATCTCGCTGAACTGCTCGCCGCGAACCATGTTGTTGGTCCACTGGGCGAGGAAGTCGTTGATCGCGGCGTCGCTGACGACGACGCCGTTCTTCCTGGCCTCCTCGGCCACGAGCATCGTGCGGACCACCGCCTCCTCCGACTCCGGAAACAGGGGCAGGCGGGAGGGATCCCGGCCGGCGGCGGCCGCCGACTCGACCAGGAACCGGTTGACCACGGCCCGCATCGCCACGCTCCGCTCGAGCTGCCCCTCGCGGATCTCGCCGCCGCTCCAGCGGGCCGCGACAGGATCGCCGGCGGCCGCATTCCCCCCCATCTGCAGGAACGGGGGGAGCACGAAAAAGGCGAGCATCGCGAGGATCGCGACGAACACGAGCAGGGACCGCTGATACTTGCGAAAGATGTCGAAAGAGCCGGCCATGGCACCGCCTGATGTCAGTTTCCCCGACGGCAAACCCGCCGAGGCTTGACAAGCAAAGAGAGGGGAGGGTAACGCTGTCCCGGTCGAGACAAGCCGCAGATTGTAGCGCCACGGCAGCGTGCGCCAATCCCAAAGCCCATCTTCCCCGCCGCACACCCCCAGCGATATCCATGGCCAAAAAAGCCGCTACATCGAAACGACGGTCCGCAGCCGCCAAGCGATCGACCGCCCCGGCGGCGAGGTCTCGGGGGGAGTATCAGCTGGTCATCGTGGAGAGTCCGGCCAAGTCCAAGACCATCGGCAAGTACCTCGGCCCGGGGTTCGTCGTGGAGGCCTCGATCGGCCACATTCGCGACCTCCCGAGCCGGGCCCCGAAGGGCTCGAAACAGCCCGTGCCGGGCGTGGACATGGATCACGATTTCGCCCCCACCTACGAGATCGACGAGGACAAGAGAAAGAAGGTCACGGAGCTGCGGAAGCTCGCCAAGGACGCCAGCGACATCTGGTTCGCGACCGACTTGGATCGGGAGGGAGAGGCGATCGCCTGGCACCTCACGCAGGTGCTGGAGGTCGATCCCGCCAACGCCAAGCGGGTGACCTTCGACGCCATCACGAAGTCCGAGATCCTGCGGGCTTTCCAGTCGCCCCGGGCCATCAACATGCCCCGGGTCGAGGCCCAGCAGGCCCGCCGGATCGTCGATCGGATCGTCGGCTATCAGGTCTCCCCGATCCTCTGGAAGAAGGTCGCAGGCGGCCTCAGCGCCGGCCGCGTCCAGAGCGTGGCGACCCGGATCGTGGTCGAGCGGGAGCAGGAGATCCGCGCCTTCACGCCCTCCGAATCCTGGGAAATCTCCGCCAACATGACCTTCGATGCCGCCAGTTCGGCGGCTTTGCACGAGGCCTGGACGGCGTTCATGGCCCAGCGTGACGACCGCGGCCGCCCGCCCTTCGTCCGGGACCGCATGGCCTGGCTGGCGGATCGACGCGGCCTGTCCTGCGAAATGGTGGAACTCGGGGGCAGGCCGCTGAGGATCGAGGCCGAGAACAGTTCGACCGAAGATCTGGCGACCAGAGCCCAGAGTGCGGCCGAGGCCGCCGGCCTGCTCGACATCAGGATCACACGTGAAGCCGATCCCGACGGCAAGGGCCGCGGCAAAAACGTCGTCCGGCTTGTCGGCCGGCCCGATCCGAAGGCCCGTTACACGGTCGACTCAATCGACGTCACCCGCACCCGCTCCCGGCCATTTCCGCCGTTCATCACGAGCACGCTGCAGCAGGCGGCCAGCAGCCGGCTCGGGATGTCGACCGACCGCACGATGCGGATCGCCCAGCAACTCTACGAGGGAATCGACCTGCCGGACGAGGGCCGGGTGGGCCTGATCACCTACATGCGAACCGATTCGACCAATTTGTCGCAGGAAGCGGTCGACATGGCCCGCGGCTACCTCACCAAGCGGCTGGGGCCCAAGTACGTTCCCGACAAGCCGCGCGTCTACACGAGCTCCAACGAGAGCGCCCAGGAGGCACACGAGGCGATCCGTCCCACCGATGTCAACCGCGAGCCAGATGCGATCGCCGCTGCGCTCAGCGACGAGCAGTTGAAGGTCTACCGCCTCATCTGGCAGTCGTTCGTCGCCTGCCAGACGACCGACGCCGAATGGGATTCGACGGCCGTCCGCATGCGGCGCAGCGACCGCGACACCGGGGCCGTCTTCAAGGCGAGCGGCCGCGTGCTCCGGTTCGACGGCTTCTACGCCATCAGCGGCGCACCTCGCGACGACGGCGACCAGGTGCTGCCCGACTTCCAAAAGGGGGCGCAGCTCGCCCCGTTCGACATCGAACCCCGGCAGAAATTCCAGTCGCCGCCGCCGCGGTACACCGAGGCCACCCTCGTCAAGAAAATGGAGGAAGAGGGAATCGGCCGACCCTCGACCTACGCGAGCATCATCAACGTCATCGAGAACCGCGGCTACGTCGTCCAGCAGGATCGACGGTTTCACGCGACGGCGATCGGCGAAGCGGTGACGGGTTTCTTGAAACGGGGTTTCACGGACCAATTCATCGAGATCGGCTACACGCGGGAGATCGAGCGGGAACTCGACCAGGTGGCGCAGGGCAAGAAGAAGTGGACGGACATGCTCCACGAGTTCCATGACGAACTCTCGCCCAAACTCGAAAACGCCATGCAGCAGGAGCACGAGAAGGCGAAGGCCGATCCGTCGTCCTACGCCTGCCCACAGTGCGGCCGTCGGCTGGAATACAGGCTCGGCGGCAAGGGGGAATTCCTCTCTTGCAGCGGCTACAACGAGAAAATCATCCAGAATCCTGCGCCGGCGGCAAAGACGGCGAAGGGGAA
>Ga0136644_10000598_pt1 | contig 28953 bp, 34 predicted proteins | sample C_130820_EF_Meta_FD_94780 | JGI IMG/M metagenome (GOLD analysis project Ga0136644, IMG submission 94780) | Freshwater microbial communities from Lake Croche, Canada to study carbon cycling - C_130820_EF_MetaG (v2) (version 2) | ecosystem: Environmental > Aquatic > Freshwater > Lake | place...
TAATAATAATAATAATAATAATAATAATAATAATAATAATAATAATAATAATAATAATAATAATAATAACATTATTATAAAATGGGAATACCGCAAAAAATAGAAAGACAATATCCAACTAAAAAACGAGAAAAAACATACCCAAAAAGATATAATAATTCTGTATTTGAAAAATTAAATGAAATAAATGGAGATACAGAATTACAAAATGATTATAAAAAATGGAAAGATGGAATAAATTATAAGACAAATAGAAAAATTAAAATTGATGGGAAAATACATAGAGAACTAAAAGAAAAATTTATCATAGAAGGCGTATTATTTGATATATTAAATAGTATTAACCCACACGAATACTTAGAAGAAACCAAAAAAATTAATAATGAGATTGATGTTGAAAATGCTACAATAAAAAATTATAATAAGAAGGTTGATAGTATTATTGAAAAAATACACAAATTAGAAAAATGGAATGATTTTATAGTGTTTGAAGGAAAATATTATGGTATTACAAGTAAAGTATTAAATAATATTCATCTTGAAAATGATTGTTTTGGTGAAATGATGTTTACGCGCAAAGAGAAAGACTATATTTTTAATGATAGACCATTCTGTAATTATGATGATAAAGAAATAACATATTCAATTTACAAATGTTCTAAATGTATTTATGAAAATAAAATGGTTGAATGTAGCAGTGGCGGAGGTAGTCAATATGTATCGCAAACTGGGTTTTGGTGGAAATAAATTATGCTAAAATGGGCGTTTTAAATGAGAAAAGATGTAGAATTGTTATTTTATGAATATAGATATATTTATTATTTCATAATTAAATATCGATTTCCATCACTTAGTTTTGTTCCATAATATTTAAAAAATTCTCCTTGTGATAAAATTATATTATCTTCATTTTTATTCCATTTTGTTTCCATCGCAGAATTTATATCAGTAAAATATGGAACAATACCATACATCGGCCGTTTTGTAGGTAAAAATGTTTGTAATAATAATCGTTTTGAACTATCTTCGAATGATAAATAATTTCTGGCTGGAGTGCTTGAATGCATAAATCGACGATTATTAAATACACATAAATCGCCTTTTTTCCATTGAATACTAAATCTATGTGGTAATACATTTTTATACATAAATTGTTTTATCCATTCACGAGATTCTTCTACAGACCAACCAACTACGCGTTCAAAAAAACTGGGTAATAATAAAACGCTGGGGCTTTCATCTTTATAATATGGAGCAAAAACTAATGGTATTCTATTATAACCAGCATCTATTTTTTCGTAAGGTTCTAATCGATTACTACCTGAATAATCTGTTTCTATTTTTTTTATAGCAAATTTTAAACGGTTTATTTCTATAAGCATATTTTGAGCTGTAAGTTGTTCATTAAAATTTAAATTTTCGTAAATTGTTTCTCCTGAAATAAAATCGGTATCACCACCAATCAACGGATTTTCTACAATATAAAAACCAGTAATAACGCCGGGTAGTTTGGTTTCGTGTCCTAATAAATCACTATGCCAAACATAATTATTTATAAATGCTTCGCCTGGTTTCACTGTTATGTTTTTTATATCATAAAAATTATCTATTAATGCATTTCCTCGTGGGGCTACGTGTTTACAATCAGGGAAACGGTCAAATGGCTGTAATATTCGTTCTGGATATTTATCTGGATTTTTTATTGCCAAATAATCACAATCTTCATCAAAATGGGATAAGAACTTTATAAATTGATTTGGAGTTGGATTATCAACATCTTTTAATACTAATAATGGTTTTTCAATAAATAATTCTTTTAATTCTTCTATTGTATTTCTATTCAATTTATTTATATTTTTTAAACCATATATGTAACCAGCACGAGGTTCTAATGGGTGTTCAATTAATTTGAATGCTGTTACTTTTATTATAGATAATACTAATATAATATAATAAAACATTTTAGTTATTATATTATATGATTATGCTTTTATATTTTTTTAATAATGTATTTTATTTTCGATATCATCATCTTCATCATTGGTTTCATATTTTTCTTCATTTATTGAATTAACTTCACTATTGTTTGCTTTTATATTATCTATAACAACCAATTGTTGTGAAGTAGGCGATTTTGGTTCAATTGATGGTTCTGGCTTATTTGGAGTATTTGGAATATTATATTCTTCATAATTATATTTTTCATCATTATTCCTTCTATTGAACAAATTGAAATTGAAAAAACCACGATCATTATTTTTATGAGTTGACCGATATTTAAACTTATATTTTTCAATATGGCTTAGCATTGTTTGTTCTTGTCTTAACTTTATTTTATTTCTCATTGGATTATTATTAATTAACGAATAACAAGGTATAAAATATGTAAAAACCCTATTAATAATACCATTGTCTCTATTAGAATATATGTAATATTCATTCATCATTTCTTGTGTTACATCTTTTGGTAAATTATTATTCACTATTGGTATTTGACAAGATAATGTATCAAATATAAAATCATTATTTACTATATTACTACTTTCAATTAATTTTTCATATTCACTATATTTTTGGTCTAAAAATGTTTTGCCATCTACTTTTCTATCAGTTTCATTCAATGAAATTATTTTATATATATCAATCGTCAATCTATAAAAATCTTTATGCGATGAAAAATCATTTTCCATTTTTTTTTGAATATTCAAAAATAATTCAATGCTTGTTAATAATCCACATACAAGAGATATAATACTATTTATTATTGAAATTTTTGTTTGGTCTAAATAAGTTTGTAATCCAACTGCTATGAATACATTGACGCCGCTAAACAAAATAATTGGAACACGAAAATAAGTTAATGTGCGTTTATTTCTTTGATATCGATAAATATAATATTCACTTAAATTAGAACAATTTATACGCATATTATCTAATATTTCAACCATTTCATTTGTCCATCTATTTTCTTCTTTTTGTATTGCTATGGCAGAATTATTAGAAACTATTGTTGATAATTTGTTATTATCTTCATTCATAACAATATTATCAGGCATTATATATTATAATGACAAAAAGAATTTGGAAATTTTTATAAAAATCCAAAAAAGAATCGCTGGAGGTTTTTGAAAATGGACATTTTAAAAATGTCCAATTTTGAAACCCTTGAGGTAAATGTTTGCAAAAAGTCATTTTACTCGATAATGGTTTAAATTCCAAAAAAATAATTCAAAATTTGTTAGCATATTTTTTTTTAATTATTTAAGTTAAAAAATATTTAGAGAGTTTTTAATTCCAAATATATATAAGATGGAATTAAAAAACTCTCAAAAAACTCTCAAAAATTATGAATGTAAAATATGTGACTATAATACATTTAGAAAAAGCGATTTCACTAAACATAATTCCACAGCAAAACATATAAAAGCCCTCAAAAATGAGAGTTTGGAATTAATTGGAATTAAAAAACTCTCAATTGACCAAAATTTGAATGAAAGTAATAATCCTGATTATATATCATTTAATAATATACAACAAGATATAAAAAACAAGCATATGTGTATTCAATGTAATAATGAATTCAAAACACAAAGTGGATTATGGAAACATAAGAAAAAATGTGTTATAATAAATAACCAAGGAATAGAATTACAAAATACATTTAATCATACAGCTATAACACCTAATTTATTTATGGAAGTATTAAAACAAAGTAAGGAGTTACAAAATGTTCTCATTGAGCAAAATAAAGAATTACAAAACAAATTGTTAGAAAAAGAAAATAAATTATTGGAAAAAGACAATATATTGATAGAACAAAATAATAAAATTATTGAATTAGTGAGTAAACCAACCAATATAAATTCACATAATACAAATAACCAGTTCAATCTCCAATTTTTTTTAAACGAGACTTGTAAGGATGCTATGAATATAATGGATTTTATCAATTCATTAAAACTAACAACAGACGATTTTGAAACAACGGGAAAATTAGGTTTCATAGATGGTATTTCAAGAATATTTATAAAGGAATTGAAGAAATTAGAAACAGAAAAGTTACCTATACATTGTACTGATTTAAAACGCGAAACTGTCTATATAAAAGATAACAACATATGGGAGAAAGAGAACGAAGAAAAACAAAAATTGAAATGGTCAATTGATAAAATTGCTCAATTGAATTTGAATTTAATACAAGATTGGCAACAAAAATTCCCAGAATGTAGAGAGAACAATACAAAGGAAAATGAACATTTTTTTAAGCTTGCTTCAGTTGCTTTAGGTGGTCGTGGAAAAGATGAAGAAGATAAATATCGTGAAAAAATAATGAGAAATGTTCTCAAAGAAGTGGTTTTGGATAAACAGTCCAAGGTTCTCAAATAATATTTTTATTTTGTTTATAAAAAAAGTTATAAAAATCTGGAAAAGAATCGCTGGAGGTTTTTGAAAATGGACATTTTAAAAATGTCCATTTTCAAAAACCTGGAGGGAAATGTTTGTAATAATGTCATTTTACTCGATAATGATTTAAATACCAAAAAAATAATTCAAAATTTGTTAGCATAATTTTTTAACAAATTTTTAAATGCGAGTTATTTAGAGATAAATTTTCTCCAAGTTTGTTAATGATAGGAGAAAAAATATCAGTAATTCCGCCGCAGAATTATGAATGCACAATTTGTAACTATAGAACGAGTAGAAAAAATGATTATAACAGACATAAATTAACACTGAAACATCAAAACTGCGAAAAAGGAGAAGAAATGGAGAAGAAATTGCGCCAAGAATATCATTGTAGTTTTTGTTCAATTCAAACATATAATCAAAGTGATTATAATAAACACATTTTAACAACAAAACATAAAAATAACGAAACCAATTATAATAATGGAGAATATAATAAAAACAAGTGCATTCATTGTAATAAAATATATAGCAGTCAAAGCAATTTATGGAAACATAAACAAAAATGTATTTTTATCGAGAAAGATACAAATATAGATATGAATACTATAACGCCATAGTTTTGGATAAACAATGTAATGGTATCAAATAATATTATTATAAAATGAAAAAAATTTATTACGAACAACAATATCCGTAATAAATTATTAAAAATCAAACAACGAAAATCTAAATAACACGACTTTTTACTTCTTTTGATACAACCCTTCCAATAATATCTGTTTTTCTAACATTTTTCACTCTGGTATAAATTACAACCAAATTAGACATATAAGAATATCGCGAATATTGTTTGGCTAACATACAACCTTGTGTAATTATTTGGCGTAAATGTTTTTTTTCTAATTTCATACCGTGTATCTTAGCAATTACATGACAAGATGAAAACCCTTGAACGTGAAACCACATATCATCTGTAGTTTCAGCAGCATTGTCTAATATATCAAAATTTTCTTCAGCACTTTCACCAACTTCGTAAATAACATCGCATTTCAAATTTTCAATGTATCTTGGTATTTTCTTCATATTTATAATCTGTATAGTAATAGTGTTATTTATTTATATTTATTTTACGATAATATTTTTATTTCAATTTTATTATTTTTCATATAAACTCTCTCTCAATAATTTATGTAATTCTATATTTTTAATAGGATGAAAAATTTTTGTCTTATTAAGTTGGTCATACTTCCAATCGTATCTATATTGTATTGTAATTAATTCTTCCGGAAAATCACATATTAAATTATTTTTTATAGCAATTGTAGGAAACATAACTTCTAAAAAAAATAGTTCTTTATATTTTGTAGCATAATCAAAAATATGAGATAATAATGTATTCGACATCCTACAAGCACAAACCATAGCATTATAATAGGGTTCAACTGTATGTAATTTCACAGCGTTCCATATCCAAGTTTCATCATTATTTTTGGTTTGAATTTTATTCGTTAATAAATCACTATTAGGATATTGTTTATCTATATTTATTAAGACATTTTCATCATAAAAAAATACATCATCTTCTATAAACCAAACGTGATTGTATTTATTTTTAATTTCTATTTTATCATTATGTAATAAAAAGAAAAAATACATTGCTTTATCCCAACCACTTACTATTTTATTCAATGTAAGGTTTGATAATTGAAACCCATTCTCAATACAATAAAAAAAATTAAATTGGGCTATCATTAATCTTGGATAATTTGTATCATAATATTCTTTGTTATTTTTATAATATTGTTCGTTTTCATCATCAATAATAACTACTACATCATATTCAGTTATTGTGTTTAAAAAATCCAAATATATTTTATTTGGTTTATGGCATATTAAGCAAATACAATTTTTCTCCATTGTTCTATAATAATAGTTTATTTATAAATATATTTCTATATTTCTATATTTCTATAATACAAAAATTTAGTCACGACTATATATTCTATTCCACATTATTTTCATAGCATCCCTACTATTTATCCCAGGATTTATCATCATAAATATTTGTATTTCGGTAATCGCTTCTTCCTTAAACCCATTCATTTCATTTAAAGTATACCATAAGTCAGTGTGTAACTCATTATCTATTATATAATTACGATTATTTATTATAAATTCTTGATTTTCATTTTTAAATGAAACTGATTTACGAAAGGGTCTAAAATTACTATATATTTCAATGCTATCAATCATTTCATTTAATATTGTTTTCACTTCATTCATTATACATAATTATAGTATAATATAATTATATAATTTTTTTATCAAATTTTTTATTTCTATTGTAAAAGAATATTAGAATTCGGGTTCGTGCTTTTTAAATAAACACCCTTGTTTTGATAGATTAGGAATTGTTGTTATTATATTAGGGTCTTGAAAATTCGGCGTATCTAACCAAATCTTTATAATACAGAAATTTTTTTTTGGTGATATTGTAATACCATTTATGTGTTTGTTTAATTTCGGGTCTACACATAAACTTTCTCCACATAAAAGATAAAATAAAGTAGTCCAAACTTCATATACTTGTTTATTAATTATTTTATATGAAAAACAACCACCACTTCTATTTTTAGGGTCTTCCCACATCGGTGTAATTCCATCACGCATTACAAAAAGCATACAATTTTTTACAATAGTTTCATTTATTTTTTCGTTTAATAATATAACTTTTTCAACGGTATCTATTCCATTCATAATAATAGTATAACTGGATAAATCCCATTTATTGTTGTTTGGTAAATGATAATATAAATCCCATTTACCATGCAAATTATGGTTTGGGGTAGGAATACTCATTGCATCCATAATGACTACGCCCGTATTGAATAATACAAATTTGTTTTTATATAGTTTTTCATTTTAGCATATTTAGTAATATTATATTTATATATTCTATATAATGGCAAGAAAATATACCCGAAAATTAAAAGGTGGAGAAGTAGATATTAATGCGGTAAAATCAACAATTATTCAATTAAAAGATGATGTTATAAGAATAAGTAAAGATGTTGAAGAATTAGGGAAAAATTTGGAATTGAACAAAACAGAAAATATAATACAAGTTAATCAACAACAACCACCTGACGAAAATATAGTACAAAATAACAATAACATAGATGCGAATAAACAACAAATTCAAGAAAATTTACAAAACTATGCAAAAATTATAAAAGAAACTGGAGATACATATAATGCAATAACTAAAGATGCTAAGGATTTATTAGTACAAAATATGGTAACAAACAAAGATTTATTAGAAAAAGAAGGAATAACAGAAGATTGGCTTAATAATATGCCTACTCAAGAAGATATTAATTTATATGAAAATTTAAGAAATGATATTAAAAATAAAATTATTTCTATTGAAGCTTATTTAAAACAATATTGTTATACAGATGGTGTGTTTAAAAAAAATGAACCAGTTTGTGCAAATAAGGATAACACAATAAGAGCATTTGAAAATACAGTTCATAAAAATGAATCAAATGACAATATTAACAATAAATTAAGTTCTCTACAAAATTTACAACAAAACATTTTAGGTTACATTTCCAAAAATAAATTAAAAGTCGGCGGTCGTAAATCAAAGAAAAATCAAAAAAAATCAAAAAAAATCAAGAAAAAATAATAAAACAAGAAAATAAGAAAATAACATAAAAATTTATATTATTATTATGTCAATATAATATAAATGAGTGAAGTAACAGAACAAATAAACAAAGAATACAATAATTTAGTAAAAAATGTAGAACAATTGAGAACAGATATAAATTATTTGGATGATTATATTAATAAAATAGATAAAACAACAGAAGCAACTCAACTACCAGAAGCTATAAGAGAAAATATAGAAAATGTAGAAGATATAAAGCAACCAGAAGGAGAACAATTACAAGATACAACAGGACAAACAACACAAACAGAACAAAACATAGAAAAAACAGAACAAATATTAGAAGAAAAAAAAGAAGATTTATTAGAAGCATTTACACAAGACGCTGATATAAAAGAGAAAACGAATGAAGAAATATTAGAAGAAAAAAAAGAAGAAATGAATGATAGAAAAACAAATATCGAACATATGTTGATAAAAATGGCACAAAATATGAAAAACTCTGCTATAAATCAAGATAAAAAACAAGCTTGGAATTTATTAAACGAAACAAATAAAAAATTAGAAGATTATTTATCAACAATATTATTTTATGATATAAACAGAGATTGGGCAACATATGGAAAGCAATTATGGTTCCGTCCTGATTATTATTTGAAAGAGTATACACAATCATATCACGAATTAAATATAAATCTTGGTAGAAATGAGTATTTCAAAAACATAATGAATAAATACTTAAACAAAGATAATAATAATCCAATTCAATTGGAAGACTTGCGTTTCATTTCTATTAAAAAACAAATAGATGAAGCATATAATGGTATTATTCAATTACAACAAAAAGGTGGTCGTAAAACAAGAAAACAAAAAAAACACAAAAAACAGCGAAAATCAAGAAAACAACGCAAATCTTACAGAAAAAAATAAAAAAAATTATATTATAACCAAGCGATTATAATATAATTACAGAAGATGTTTCTTTATATACAATTTTCAACATTCATTTGAGGACGATTTTTATTGTTTTTCTATAATTTTATAAGTATCTTTTTCTATTATAATATATTCATTACTTTTTAATTCAAATATCTTCAAATTATTATCCATAATTGTTAATATATAATCAGTATCAAAATTTTTAAAATTAGAACTGTATTCAAGAGACCTTTTTACAAATGTACAAGATAATAATTCATTACCAACCAAGTAAGCGTTTTTATCAATATCTATAACAATTTGATTTTTCAATTCAGGATGTATATATCCAATACTTAAAAATTTAACATTTGATAATTCACTAGGTAATGTTTCAAATGGTTCACTTTCAGTATCACATACCTTATAAATATATTTGTCATCCACTCGCATTGATATTAAACAATCATATACTTTTTTTTCATTAATCAATATCGTTTTTGCTGTATTATGCCAGTCTTTGAAATCATCACAATATTCAACAATACCGACACTATTTTTGAAAAAGTGTATAGTGTCTAATTCGTCATAAGTTTCTTCAAATATAAATGATAATGTTTTCTTAGCACTTTCATCTTGGTCTACATATGAAATCGATATCCAATTATTATTGAATGGTTCAATACGATAATCGAAGAATAAAGATTTTACATATTCAACCAAATAACAACTATATTCTAATGTTAGATTTACCATACTATTTTTATCAACATTATTATTATAAGTTTTTACAATATTTTGTTTCATTATACTATATTTGGTTATAATATCGTATCCAATACTATTATAATCTATTTCACTGAAATATGAATATATGAATTTTAAAATAGAATAACCGATTAATGTGATTGCTGTAATAATATCGTTTAATAAATCAAATACTGAACCAAGACCGTATCCGTCGTACATAAATAATAGTTTGTAATTTCTATTAATATATAGAATAAGTTATTTTTATTTCAATTTTTTATATTTATTATTTATTATATGGAAAATAAAGAAATAACCAAAAAATATGAAAAAGGACTATTTATTTTTCACCGAGATTTACGTTTAATAGATAATATAGGTTTAATAAATGCGTGTTCTCAATGTAAAGAATTATTCGTGTGTTTTATATTTACAACAGAACAAGTAGGAAAATCAAATTCATATCGTTCTCAAAATGCTATTCAATTTATGATAGAAAGTTTAGAAGAATTATCACAAGAAATTGAGAAACAAGGAGGAGAACTTTTGATTTTTTATGATAAACAAACAAAAGTAATAGAACAATTCATAGACCAAAATATTCAAGCAGTATTTTTCAATAAAGATTATACTCCTTATGCTGTAGAGCGTGATAACGAAACAGTAGAAATATGTAACAAATATAATATAGATTGTAATATGGATAGTGATTATTATTTATTAGAACCAGGAACCATTAAAAGTGGAAGTGGTAAAGATGTCTATAAAAAATATACTCCTTTTTATGATGCTGTTATTAATATCAAAATTAATAAACCATTGAGAGAACCTATAAAACATCTGATAAAAAAATCACCCAATATGGACAAATTAATAACACTTGAAAAAGCAAATAAATTATTTATAAAACGAAACCCAAATATTTTAGTAAATGGTGGAAGAAATGAAGCATTGAAGAAATTGAAATCGGCATTAACTCAGCAAAACCATTACGATGAAACCCGTGACTATTTTATTAATAATACTACATTTTTATCAGCATATATTAAATTTGGTTGTGTTTCTATTCGTGAAGTATATTATGCGTTCAAAAATAAATTTGGACTTCATCACGGATTAATAAGAGAACTTTTATGGCGTGAATTTTTCGCTCATATTCTTTATGCTTATCCTGAAACAATGGTTTCATCATATAATTTTAAAAACATACATTGGCGTAATTCTAAAACAGATTTTGAAAAATGGTGTAATGGAGAAACTGGATTTCCAACAGTAGATGCTTTTATGCGTCAATTGAACCAAACCGGTTTTATGCATAATAGAGGTCGAATGGCAGTGGCTAATTTTTTAACAAAAACTTTATTATTAGATTGGAGATTGGGTGCAAAATATTTTGCTCAGAAATTGACGGATTATGATGTAGCATCCAACCAAGGAAATTGGCAAAGTGTAGCGAGCACCGGTGTTTATGGAGGTGCTTATTTTAGAGATATGAACCCTTGGATACAATCAAAAAAATTTGATAAAGAAGGAGAATTTATAAAAAAGTGGATACCTGAATTAGTGAATGTAGAAGCGAAAGATATTCATAAATGGGATACTGCTTGTTTTGATGTGAAATATAAAGATGTTAAATATAATAAGCCAATGGTGAATTATAATGAACAAAAAGAAAAAATGCTGGCATTGTATAATAAAAAATAATAAAAATTGAATTATATTTATAAATCTTTTATTTGATGTAATATAATAACCAATAACTAATAACGAATACAGAACAAAATGGATAATATTATAAAATTAATTTATAAAAATAATAAAAAATTACCTTTATTAACAGATGATACAATCAATTATATAAAAACATATACAGGTGAAATTAAATTAAGGAATGGTATATATGTAAGACAAATACCGAAAAATGATGAAAGATATTCTATTTTGAAAACCAAACCAGAAATAACATATTATAAAAATAGTTCAATAGATGAAACACTAAAAGGGTTTGTATGGTGGAAAGTGAATAATAAGTTTATGATGATTACAGTATTCAATAATAAAAAAATGCATATTCAAAACGCAGAAGATAATTTCTTACACGAATATTTTTATGATGATAAACATATCGTTACACGAATATAATTCATTTCCGTTTACCATTGGTGTTATATAATTCAGGACGATGTATTTTATAACAACGCATCAACCAAAAATCGACATCATTATACCAACTATCATCATTGTATAGGCAATACCAGTTTGGCTTATCAAAATCAAAGTTTTCTCTTATAGTAAGTAATAATTTTCTATTTTTTTTATTATCATAACCATACCATTGCGAAATATATTCAACTGGGTGTTTTACAATTATACAATGACTATCTTCATTGCGTTTCAATAATCGATAACAAATATTTTGCGGTAAATACCATCGCATATCGTGAGAATTGATTAAATCTATATCTTCATCAAATAATTCAGCCAATTTCCATACTTGTAAATCGTTTTGTAAATCAATCAAACATATTATAATATTCAATTCAGGATGGTTTGATAAATATTCCAGATTTTCTTTTAATTTACCACCTGAGTTGATATGTTCAGGCGGCAAACAGCAAAATATATTATAACCTAATTTTGTCATAGTTTTAACATTTAGACCATTTAATCCTTCAAACGAATTATTACCATCACCTGCTGTTAACATCATATTTTTTATTTGAACATATTTGAATTTTTGTGGTATTTGTAGTTTATCACTATGTCTGAAGTCGAGAATATTGGATGGATACATTTTATTGGGTTATACTTGTAATTCGTTATATTTTATTATTTATTGATTTTGTAATAAAACAAACTATAAAATTCAATTTTACGAAAAACTATATAGATTGTTCATTATATTTGTATTTATTAGTATATAATGAAAAAAGAGAACTTTATAAAAACGGATGATAATAAGGTAGTCAATCAAGAATGTATTCGTTGGGTTAAAAAAATGAATAAGTGTATGCAGGTATGTACCAAACCAGATGGGTGTATATTAAAATTAACAACGCAAACAGTTTGTAAGAATAAGAATGAGGAAAGTTATAATAAGCTTAATGAATTATTTGAGTAGGGTTTTATGATTATTTTGTGTTTTCTAACTCTTTTAATCTATTATCTAATATCTGTAATATATTATATGTAGCTTCTAAATGTGACACCAATTGTTTATCATAGTATTTTGCTAATGGTATATTCTTTGCATATTTTTGATTAACAATATGATGTTTCTTTTCAGCCAATAAATCTGTTATAATTGAAAAATTATGGTCAATTGAGTTTTTTGAATAAGTTTCAGTTTCTATCTTTTGTTGTTTTTCTAATTCAATAATTTTTAATTTTAGTTCTTCTATTTCCTCACTAATCGAAGACATTTATAATTGTAGAAATGAATTAATTTTATATAGTTTTTACTATATAAAATCAATGGTTCGAGTTATCCCGTCTAAATATTAGGTTTACGAAGAAAGGAAGGGGTCGTAGGGGAAACCTTGGTTTCCCTACATTAGATATCTAATGAAATAGTATTTTTATCAGAACGCTGTTTTCTACGACTGTGCTTTGGCATATTAGTATTTTGCATATCTTTTAAAGAAGTAATAGAAATCATAGAATCGTCTTCATTATTTACAGAGTTTTCGTGAATATTAACATTTCTGGTTTTCAATCCCGATAAAATATTATCAATATCACTATTTTGAGGACCACGCATTTCAGGTCGTAATGTATTTTGTGGTGGCATTTGTTGCATAGGAGGTCTCATACTGCGTTCTTGTTGTGACATATCTTGGTATGAATTATTGATGTCGACGCCTTGTTCTCTAAACATAGCGCCCCGTGCTGCATTAATATCTTGACGATTTCCCGGATTTTCAGTATACGTCATACCAGGACGCATTGGTGGTGCTTGCCCCTTAGTTTCAACTGGCGCAGGTGGTGGTGGACCACGAGGTTTATTTGCTTGTTCTTGCATCATATTAGTTGCGAAGGCAAATCCAGGTGATTGTTGTGACATAGTATTAACAGTAGCATTAGTAAATGCTCTCATTAATTCAGGACTTTGTCTAATAACATCATTAAACCCAGGTGTGGCAGTAGATAATGCCTTGTTTGTAAAATTAACAACAGCAGCACTAAACCCTAATCTTAATAATAGCGAAAGTTCGGGTGCCATTTTACCACCTTTGTATTTTTCGTGTAATTCACTGAAAATTTCTTCGTAACTGTCAATATCTTCACTAACTTGTTCTCCCCAACCATCTAAATTAATATCAAAAGGATTGAATGCAGCATTAGCATATTCGACTGAATTTACAAATGTCATAAACCACCATCCTTGTAATTTAATACTATCTTTTTTTCGCTTGTCGTCTAATGCGGTTTCATATTCATCTTCAACTTCTTCATATGAAGAATCCATATTGAAATGAGAAGAGTTTTTGATTAACCCTTTTTCATACCATTCTTCTAATTTTTTAATCATCAATCGTTTTTTTCTTCTGCGTTCTCTATCTGTCATATTCGAATTGCCCAAACCTTTATCACCACCGATAGGAATTTCGTTCATTTTAACAAAACCATCCCAGGTTTTAGTATTACCCATAGTTTCAGCAGTCGATTGACCTAATTTAGAGTCATTATATTCATTGTCTAAATTAATTGATTTTGCACTTTGTGTTGGTTCTGTGCTTCCTAAACCAAATAAATTAGCAGCAAATCCACCGAGCGTTTTGGTTTCACTTGATGAATTCGAAGTAGGTTTTGAAGAACCTGAACCAGAAAGTTCATTCAATTCATTTTCTAAATTATCTAAATCACCTATTTCAAAATCGATGTTATTCGATGAAGCCTTTTTTTTATCATTCATCAAAAGTTCAATTCCAGGACCAAAATTTACTGTAGAACTACTATTATTACGATTTGAATTTTTATCAAAATTTAATGAAATTGGTTCTAAATCATTTAATCCAATATCAATGACTTCCATTTTATCTTATGATAATTATACAATTTTTATTTTTAAGTCATACGCAATGAAATATATTTTTCAACTATAAATAGCTAAAATATTTCTATTATTATTTATTCTCGCATATTTACTTTTATCGTAATCGAAAGTAGCAAAACATCTTATTAAAAAACGGTCATTTCCATCATATTTTGGTATAAATGGTGACCTTCCATGAACGGCACGCCGATTATCGACGAATATAATTTCACCGGGTTTTAAATTATGGCTTATTCGTTCTTTGTAATAAATATCCACTATTTTTTTTATCATATTATTAGCATCTTCATTAATACCTGTCATCAAATCTTGGTCGAATATTAAATTATAATCTTCGCATTTTTCATTATTTATAATATCAGTTATAATAGAAAAAGGACCGCGAATATCTCCATCAATAAAATCGTTACCATTTATTTTGAAAGACAAATCTACGCCACAATTCCATAATGGTTGTTTAAGTAAATGTAATTCTTCTGGTGTAACATTATCTATAATTTTTTGAATTGGTAAAATATATGTAAATGCGTTCTCGTCACCGCGTAAACAAGATAAACTTAAAATATCGGGTCGTAAATTAGAGAATGCTTGTTCTGTATGAATTTCTAATTCAACATTACTACTAACGCTGGTCTGATTATTCGCCATAGATTTAATCGGTATAATATCTTGAAATAATCGTCCATACCCTTCTGCTTCATAAGATATCATTTCGGATATGGCATTTATTAAAATACTTTGTATTCTTGCTAAAATAGTCGTTTCGCCTACTTTATTATTATTTGAAGAAGGTGTTTTTGGTATTATATCATCATGAATTTGAATTGTTTTTATTAATAAAAATCCGGTAGGTGAACCATTCAAAGCGAAATTCTTTAATTTATTCTTAATATTTTCTGGCAGTAAATGAGATAATATTTTGGATTGTTTACAAAATATTTCAGGGTTTTTTGATGGGCTACCTAATATTTGGTATGCGAGTTCTAATAATATTTGAATTTCTTTTTCTGTTAAATCAATTATATGTGTATTTTCTTTATAAAAATTCATTCATATATATATTTTGAATGAATTTTTTTACATATTTTCTGCATATTTCTAATAAAATATTATTATTCTAAAATAATGCTAATTGTTTCCTACAATTCATATAATAGTAATACAATTTACCAAGATAACCGTCATTTATATTACATTTATTTAAACAATATGATTTCCAAACAAAAATACAGGCTTCGTAACATTTTCTATAATTTTTGTTATTATAACTGTTTGTAATAAAATTATAAATAGGTGCTTCAGGGTTTTCATAAATATATTTATAATTTGTAATCATTTGGTTATAATCGCCATAATATTGTTCAAATAATTCAGGGTTTTCAAAATAAACGGGACTATACAATTGTTCATCTGCGTGACCATAACCTTTATGTAAATATTCTAAAAACTTGTTCTCAATTAAATCACATACTTTATACATATATTCAGCGCTTCCTGTAAAAAACCCACTACACATACTACAACGACCCCATTTAAAATATTCATCTGTATTGTTAATAAGTTCTTGTGGTATATAATCAATATAACAAGTAGAAAACTTATATCTTTTTAGACATAGTGCTTCATCTAACTTTACCAAATTAGAATACCCCATTCGTTCTATACAAAAATTAATCCAAGCAAAATGCGTAGATTTAAATGTATTTCGCTTAATCGTTTCTTTTAACATTATATATCGTGACATACAAAATAAGTAATAACTTGCTGTATTTCTATTATCAAAATAATATGGTTTATTTTCTCTGTTTTGTATTATTATTTTACGATAATCATTAAAATTTTCTTTTAATTTATAATTATTTTTTGTAATTCTAAAATCATCAAAATTACATATAATGTATTCAGTTTTGTCTTTCAAATATTCTGGACGAATTTTTTGGATAGCGTTCAAACTATCTTCATCACAATATATAACTAAATTATACGGTAGAGATAATGTGGAGATTGAATGACTAAAGTAGTAATTTTTATCTCGCTTATTTATTTCTTCACTTGCGTCATAACAATTAGTTAAATTAAAATAAGCAGTAACCAATGTCCAGTTTGTATTATTATTTTTTTCAAATTTAATATTATTATTAAAATTAATAATACCTGTTCCAGACCAATGACCTAAATCAGTAATATCGTATCGTTCTTCGTTGTTAATTTTATACCAAAAATTATCTCTCATATCTTTGAAAAACCATATATCATCACATATAATAAATCCTTTATAATCAATTGATTTCAAATAATTATACATATCTAACTCCATAGTTCCATTATGTGGGTCAACATCCATAAAAATGAATGGTGCTGATAAAACGATTTCTTTCCATTTTTCTCTACCTTCAGTTTCAAATAAATTATCGTAACAAAAATGAATATTACTTACAGATTTAATATTATTACGAACATTATCTACTATATCAAAAGAGTAAATTGTATTTGTTTTATTATATGATAATGCTAATGCAGAATATCCTCTATGAGAACCAATATCTATTATATTACAATTATTAAATAATCTTGAAATATATGTCAATAAACGGTAATGTTCTTTACCCGCAATTCCGAAAAATTCAGTTTTATCGTGTTCGTCATTTTCTTTTACAATTTCATTGAAGAAAATATCAAAATCTAATTTTTCAATATCGTTTTTATTGAAATATATGGTATTCATTGTTTATAATAAAATAATAACAATATTATTTATATTTTTTATACTATATAATATTTTATAATGTTATATAGTATTATAGAGTATTGTACAGTATTATATACCATTTTTATTGATATACCAAATCCCCTGTAAAAAACAGTCAGCCAAATCATCTTTTTTCTTAGTTTCTAATACGTGTTTCCATTTTTTAAATTCCAAATTTTTATCAAGTAGTTGAGAACATTTTGTTACGCCATCTACTTTGTGTTTTTTATAAATACTACTTTGTGTTTTTTCTTTAGGTTCTATTGTTTCTTTCGTGCTAACAAGACAATTATTTTCTATAAAAACATTTTCTAATTTGTTCTCTATTTTTTCAATAGGTTCAAATGAACGAAGTTTATTTGCCGATGAAATAAATTCTATATGAATATCACTGTTTTTCATAATAAAATATTGGGCTAACATTCCTTGAATTGTTTTCATTCGATTTGCGATTGGTGAAATTTGGTTCTCAATTATAACATGTGTTATATCATCTATTCCATTAACTTGATTTAATAATAATTTCATATTTTTTCCTATCATAATTAAATCGGTATCATTAGCAGATTTCTTTTTTTTATTAATAATAGGATTAAAACATTTTTCTTTATAAAAATTATTTATTTTTTCTAATAATTCTGTTTTCTTAAGGTTCTCTCCATTGTTAAATATAATTAACTTTTTGTATGCGTTTTTCAATTCATCTACTTTCATTTTATTGAAAAAAGAGTGTGAAGTTTCTTTTGAAGGAATTATATAATCGCTATTATTTTTAGCGTGTTTTTCACAGAAAAAATTAACATCTTTAGAGAACTTTGCTATTTTTCCACATAATTTTGGAGGTGATTTTTTATTTTTAGTTTTTAAACTACAAGAACAATATTGTTTATTATTTTCATTTTCATCTACTTCCATTAAATTTATAACATTCCAATCGTATATTATAGCTTGAGAACCAGTTTCCAAATGAAAAATACAGTAGGCCATATTTTTAATACCAACATCGAAACTAATTAACTTCATTATAATTATTATAAAATAAATATAAATTATATATTTATTTTACACGAATAATATAATAATATAATATAAAAATGAAAGGATTGATTAATAACTATAGCATTTTTTTATTTATTTTAATAGTAATTACAATAATTTTCCCAAAAATGATAATATCAAACACACATACTATTATGGGTCGTATTATTAGCATATTTTTGATTATATATTATACCAAATTCAATATATATTACGGCTTAGTTATGTGTCTATTTATTATATTTTTTAATTTTAAAAATTCGATACAAAAAGAAGGGTTTGATGATGTAAAAGAGATTGTAAGGAATGAAGTTAATAAGCAAATCGCCGAAGTAACTAAACAATTAGAAAGTGTGAAACAAGGACCTACTGGGCCAGCTGGTTCAACTGGCCCGACTGGGCCCACTGGGTTTACTGGCGATAAGGGTTCAACTGGACCAACTGGTGATACTGGCAAAATTGGACAACAAGGACCAACTGGACCTATTGGTGAAGCCGGACCACCAGCAATCGAAAAAACATATTCTACCAACAAATAATTTTTATATATTTTTACTGCTATATAAAAATTTACTTTACATTTTCTTAATAATTTCATCTTGTGTAATAACTGGTGAAATTTTACGAGCATTCAATTGTTCTCTTGATAAGTAAATATTTTTTAAATCACTTGAAGAATAACCGAATGGTTTATTATTATCCATTACAGAATTAAATACATATGGTGTTGTATTATCAAACATTTTATCAACACTATTAATTGGTGTACCCGCAAATCTACTGAAATAACCAGCGTCATTGGATGCTTCACGGAAATTATATTCCATTATTTGTTTTGAGTTTTCCGTTAAGTATTTTCTATATTGCCAATTTGATTGAATATTGTTTTTCTTTATTAAATCGTTATTAATAACAGCTTCGGGTTGATATGAAGCTGTTATACAACGACCATCACTCATTAAAGGAGGAAATTCTGGATATTTATTATTTGTATTATATCCTAAAGATGATTTTGGTATAGTTTCTTTAATAATGGGATATGCACAATCAATTGTTTCAAAATTTGAGAACATTTTATATAATATATATTATAAAATTATATTATATATACTAATTATTTTCATCAATATTGCTTTCTAATAATTTCAATAGTTCTGGTTTTCTCATTTTACTTGAATCACTTGTTAAACCTTTTGAAATAACCAATGCTTTTAATTGCATTAATGTCATTTTACGATAAACTTCTTTAATATTTTCAATTTGTTTTTCTTGGTCATTCTCTTTATAAATCTCTAAATCATTATCTTGAGTATCTAATTTTTCAACAATTATGCTTTCTGTTTCTTCAATTGTAATATTTTGATTTTCTTCAAATTTAGTTAATTCGTTATCATTGTTATTGTAATATTCATTATCATTATTATCGTTATTATCATTATTATCACTTAATTCAGCAATATCTTCACTTACTTCAATATTTTCACCGATTTCAATATTAATAACCTTAACTGTATGTTTAGTATCATTAGTATCTTGGTATTTTTCATCATTATCACTTGTATCTTCATGATCACTATCATCATCACTATCTTCAATATCACTATCATCGCTATCGTCTCTATCTTCGTCATCGCTATCTTCAACATCACTGTCTTCAACATCACTATCATCGTGTTCTTCATCTGATACAAGAATTTTATTTTCTACTAGTTGTTTACTTGGGATATGGTTCTCTGTCAAATTAATAATTTCGTCGTTGTCATTCAAATGATATGGAGGATGAGAAAACACAACAGATTTTAAGTAAGTAATTTCTTTTACAATGTTATTAATAATTTCAAACATAGTATCATTTTTATGGTCTAGTGATACAATTTGCTGTTTAAAGTGAAATACTAATAATAATATTAAAACAAAAGTAATTCCTAAACTAATAAAAAAGAAAGTATCAATGTAATTAAATATTCCCATTTACTAATTTTATATATTTAATTATATTAAATTAAACGAAATAACTAAAAAAATAATATAAGATATTATATAATAAATGGATAGACAACCAACACTACCAATTCCTAATAGTTATAATAATGCAAATGTTGTTTCTACAGGTAATTTTTTCAATAATAAGAATTATATTATCATCTTTCTATTAATATTATTGATTTTATCGTTTTTAGGAATAAATATGTTAGCCATTTCTGGAAATTTAATCCAAACAATAGTAAATATATTCGGCCCTTTAGTAACACAAATATTATCAGTATTTGGTTATACTGCTGGAACATTGATTGATAAGTCAGCTGAAATTGTAACAGATACAGCAAAAACAGGAATTGATATTGCTGGTGGAACAGTAGGTTCAATCGGTGATTTATTAAAAGATGCAAGCAGACCAGGCGTAGACGATAAGGCTAAACAACAATTAGACAAATCCATCAATTTATCTAAACATCCAAATAAACAGCCTGAACCAGATTCTACAACCAATCCTATTCAAAAACCAATTTCTTCTGGTAAATCTGGTTGGTGTTTAGTAGGTGAATATGAAGGTCGTAGAGGATGTATTCAAGTTGGACAAGAAGATAAATGTTTATCTGGTCAAGTTTTTCCAAATCAAAAGATGTGTCTTAATCCAACTTTGACACAAAATGCATAAACAAAATACTTATAATCAATAAAATATATAAATACAAACAATTATTTATATATTATAATGGAAGTCTATAATGATGATGCTATTACGACCAATATTGAGCAATATGAACAATTTGAATTAAATGATTATTTAGAAAGCCTAAACCACTATATCAAAGAAAGTGATAATTCACAAGAAACACCTAATATAAGTGATATTGATTATAATTTACATATTATACAATGGATACATGAATTTGTAACGAACTGTAACTTTGTTTTTACCAGAATTGATATGAATACAAATATTATTTATATACATATTATTAATCGTTTGAAAGAAATAACAAAACAATATTTTGATATAAAAGAAAATATTGATTATCATTCAATACATTATTTACATAATCCAGAAGATTTTTTTGATGAAATTTTCTATTGTAGAGGTCAAAACAAGTTTTGGTTTAAAAAATACAATGAAGCAAAAGAATTATTAGATAAATTTGAACTAATGAGCTATACGATTTATAATTATAATCATGAAAAAGAGTTTGATAATCAATAACCGTTAAAAGTAAAACCATTATTAGCTACTTGTGATACATTTGAATTAATGGTACAATTATTATTTACTTTATTCGCATGCGAACAATTAAATAAAATAGTTTTATTTATATTTATTGTATCAGTGTATTCTGTTAGTTGAGGATATTTATTTATAATAGAATTTATATTGTCATCTAATTTGCAAGTAATTTTTATGTCATATACATAACCAAGTTGAGTATATATTAATAAATTTGATATTTGTAACATACCAATATAAATGCTTCCAGAAAAAGGATTAGTTATATAATTATTTAATGAAATATCTATACTTGAAATATCTGGTAAAACAACTGAATAATTTGTATTGACGACAGAATTATTATAATAAACATTAAATGATAAATTTGATAATTTAATATTTATGTTATTGAACTCTGTAATTATATTACTTGGAATACTACTTAAATTAGCAGTAGTATTATTTTGAAAATTAATTGATAAAGGAACACTAAAAGAAATATAATTATTATAAATATCATTATTTTGCAATATAATCATTGAGAATAAAGTATTTTCAACATTATTATTAAACTTTATATTTTTGTCTATAATATAAGTATATTTATCATTAGTTTCAAATTGAGTTATACCATATGTAGTTGGATTATTATATTTGTATAATGGAATTGTATCATCTCGAATTAGATTTATGATTGGCCCAGGAACATCAGACGATGATGTTGGAGTTGGTATTAAATCTGTATTACATTGAGGAATATTCCCTTTTACAATATTATATGTTATATTGCCATTTAGACCACTTGAAATAGTATATGTATCAGGATATTTCACAGTTATATCTGTATAAATTGGAATTGAACTATATTTATTTGAATTATTTACTGTATTGCCGAGATATATATTTGAACTATAAAAATTAGGAGAAATTGGTGACGGCACATATTGAACATCGCTAACTATAATATCATTATATGCGTTTTGTTGATTTTTACCACTGATTAACAGGGACCATTTTTCTGCTTTTGTATAATTATTTGTTTTTGTATTACTTTTTGAAGCACTGTATTTTAATATTTCTGCTTTTCTACGCATATCCAACTGAAAAGTTGTAATGTTTCCAACATAAGGCGATACTGGATTGTAACGGTTCATTGGAAAATTAAATAATAATTGTTTTTGTCGTTGTTGACAGATTTGAACCAAACTCAAATCAATTGTTGCCATTATTTAATAATATACATATTTGATGTATATTATTTGTAAAATGAATAAGTTATAATTTTGAAGCATACCAAAGATTTGATAAATATGAATAATTTCCTTTTGCCGTTTGGTCAGCAGTCAATGAAGAAGTGGAAGTAGTTGGGCCACTTGATATAATCGAATTTATTTCAAATATATTCAATGCTCTACTAAAATATCTTAAATCTGCTAATTTACCATAAAATCCACCATTTTGACATACAAATATATCGTCATAGTTTTGTTTTGCGACATTTTTTAATACGATACGTTTTGATATTGTTCCATTTATATAAACATCTAAAACTGTATTCTTCAATCGAATAATAGCGTTAACCCATTTTTTTATAGGAATATTACTAATATCAATTACCTCATTTACATTATCAGGTGAAACAGTATTCATAATTATATGAAAAGTATTTTGAGATGGTGCTAAATATAATCCTGGAGCATTATTTACAGTAGCGATACTTGTTTCTTGATTAAATAGATTATCGCCTTTACTAAATATGTGTTGATATTTTACATCATTTGAACCTAAATCATTGAGATAAACCCATACAGACCAAGTAAATTCCATTCCAGTGGATTGATTATTTGATTTTAGAATTGAAACTGATTTTGAATCGTTTGGATTTTGAGGAATTCTTACTGGATAAGACCCATCCATCATTCCTTTAATTATATAAGGGTCATTTGATGGTAATATAAAATAACTAATCAGTGATATACCTAAACTTAATAAAAACATAAATATTATAACGATTAATACTAAAAATGCGAATTTGGCTATAATAGAATTTGATGTTGAAAAAGAAGAATTTGCACCTGTTCCATTAGAAAATGAGTCTAAAGTAGTATTTACATTACTTTTCATATTTGAAACAAAATTATTTACATTATTAGCAACGTTATTAGCTCCTTGTGAAATATTTGATGTAGCATTATTAATTGTGTTTGTATCCATTATAAATAATTATTATATATTATAGAAACATATAACAATTTAACTAAAATAATTTTATATTAGAAAATTGGATGCTGTCTTTAATTAAAGATAAATTTGCACCATAAGATCCCATACTAAATGAACTACCACTGACACCATTACCAAGATTATAATAATTCCAAGCACTTTGTGGGTCCATCGGCGTTATAAATCTTGTAAAATTAGCTATTAATGCGTCGAAAGTTCCAAAAACAATAGGTGATTTGGTAGCATCACTCGGTTGTATTGTATCATTTATTAATTTTTGTGATTTAATTAATTTACCATTTATGTAACAATCTACTATTCTACCATCAACACTAACAATAACATAAACCCATTTTTGTAATGGGAAATTATCTGTTATCATTACAAGTTCGTCTCCTTGGTTTGTTTTGACACTACAATTTAATGTAGGGGTGTTTTTATCTAAATATAATTTTATATTATTAGCACGCCCAAATATCATTTTGTCTGAATTGTTATTCCAAGAATTTACATAAACCCAAATACCATATGCATAGTTTAAATTGGTTGGGTTATTTATACTTGTAATATTAGGTTGTGCGGTATTTAGGTCTGCCGATTTTGTCATTGGACTGGTTGTGCCAATATAATTTACATATAAATAGTAAACTAAAAATACAATAATTATTCCTAAAATAATAATAGTATAATCCATAATAATATATACTATTATAATAGTTTATTTTTTTATTTATTCTAATTATTTTTATTGAATTATAGGTGGGTTACTGAAGATTAATAAATTGTAGGCATTTGTTATTTGATTTTTACTAAGTGAATTATTATAATAAATAATATTACATATAGCACCATCTAATCCATCATTACTACCTAAAGTTATTTTTTCAGAATTTGTATAGTCGAATGGTTGAGTTAAATTGAAAGTTTTTTCTAAATTACCATTTATAAAAATATCAATTATAGTAGAATTACAGTTTATAACAATATTATTCCATTTTTGTCCTTGATTTGAAAATGAATATTTATTATTACCAATATAAATTATTATTTTGTCTTTTTTATAATTATCATCAATATCGTTGATATATGTTATTTTTGGATTACTATTATTCATATCAATAATATTACTTTCTTTTGAATAAGATTTATAATTATTTGATTGTGGGTCAATGTAAACCCACATTGAAATAGCATAATTTTGTCGGTAGACTAACTGTTCACTATCATCTTTTGTCTTTTTTGGTAATTGAGTTAATTTATCATTTATTAAAGTATATTCTTTATTTAAAAATTTACTATCATTCAATATTATGACTGCATTATTTAAAGTAAATTTTGTCAATATTTTTGGTAAATATATATATCCTAATATTAATAGTAGTTCTAATATAAATAAAATATAAACATTATTTGCTGTTATTTTCATTTCACTCTTTATAAATTGTATAAAATCAATGAATAAGCAAGGAATATAAAATAGTAATCGCATAAAAAACCCTGTCCAACCAGTCATTTTTTTGAAATAATTGATAAACATTAAAAAAAGAATAGCAAGACCAACAATTATGATGAAACCTAATAATATTAAAAATAAATATTGACCTATTAATATTTCTCTGGGAGTTATATTCGTAAATAAATAAATCGATACAACCAAGAAAATAAATAAAGATATAAAAATAGTAATACTCGCTGTTTCTTTATTTGAATTATCTGTGTTGGTTATGTTATTTGTGTTATTTATTATTTCTGCCATATGTGGTTTCAAAAAATAAAATAAACAAACTATTGGAATAATAATAATTATTGTATAAATAAATGTTTCTACGGAGAACTTGATTTTATTATCTGAATAATAAAAGAATAATACTGTAAAAATAATAAGAATTAAAAATACTAATAAATAAATTAAAAAATTATTTCTTAACATTTTTAATTCATCAGTGGGTTCAATAATCCAATGTTTAAAATCACCCACTGTATCCTTAAAATCATTCCATATATTTTTGAAAAATAAAGATATTGACATACTATCTTATATAGTAAATATATTATAAATATTATAAATACAGAAAATCAAAAAAATATTTATAATATACACAGATGAATAATGTCGAATAACTATAAATTATAAATTTTCTATGGTAGTTTTCTTTCCGTGACAATCACGACATAATGCTACTAAATTACTTACTTCATTCGACCCCCCATATTCTAAGCGAACTCTATGATCTACCTCATACCAAGCGGTTAGTTGTTTAGAACAATCACCACATTTCCAATTTTGGTTTGATGCTACAAATTTTTTCTTTGTTTCACTAACTGAGCGTTTTGTCGGTTGTTTTCCTGACTGTAAAATTCGATTTTCAGCAGCTTGTTGTCTCATTGGTATAACAGGATAATTATAACCACCATCACCTCCACCCCAATATTGGTCATTTAATATATTTTGCTTCGTTGTAAAATCTAAAATTGGTGATAATATACTTGATGCATTTTTATCAACAGGTAAATATTTAACATAATCGTTTGATGCTGATAGCATCTTTTGTGCTTGTAATGGATTTTTTTTCATTAGCCAGTATATCATTAACGCACCAATAGCAACTCCAGCCATTTGATAATATTTTTTGAATGTCAACGCTTGTTTCAAATACTTACCTTCTGTATAAATATTTGCCATTATTAAACCTGATATTATTATTAATATTATTTCAAATCTCATCTATATTATAATTATATTTTATTGATAGAATTTATAATTGGTTCTAATGAAAATAATTTATTTATCATAAAAAACATAAATCAAAAATATACATATTAAGATAAGAGCAATATGGATATAATGTTTTCGCAAATTGATTTTATCCGATAAAAAAATAGGCTTAGGTTTATATTCATTTTTATATTTTTCTAAACCAGTTTGTAATGAAAATTCTTCTTTTCCTAATAAATAATTAAATTTATTATGTATAAAATGAACCCATCGAATAAATGAATCTTTATTATCTAAATAAGGCGTTACAGGATATTTATCTAACATATTACTAAATTTATTCCCCATTTCAGGTATTGGAATAAACAATGGCATATTTTGTATTAAATCATAATATTTGCGTTTTGTAACTTCATTTGGGTTTTCTGGATATGAATGTGCTAGTGTATGTAAAAAAAACCAGTAATGTGGCCCCCAAACTGATGGTTCAAATAGCATTCTTTTTATAATTATATAAAGACTATGGATTATAATAATGTAATATAATCGTATTTATAATGAATGATAATTATTGTAATAATTGTGGCAAACAAGGCCATTTATACCACCAGTGTAAAATGCCGATAACAAGTATTGGTATAATTGTATTTCGTTATAATCATACACAGAATAATAATATTGAATATTTAATGATAAGGCGTAAAGATACTTTAGGATTTATTGATTTTATGCGTGGTAAATATTCTATTTATAATAAAGAATATTTAATCAATATGTTCAAACAAATGACATATATAGAAAAGGAAAAAATTAGAACAATGAGTTTCGACGAATTATGGAAAGATATTTGGAAAATAGATAATATTTCTAATCAATACAAGATTGAAGAAGTTATATCAAAAGATAAATTCAATTCATTAAAAAATGGTATATTGAATAGAAATATATTTTATAGCATTGAAACTATTATTGAAGAAACTAGTGATGAAATATGGGATCAACCAGAATGGGGATTTCCAAAAGGTCGTCGAAATTATATGGAAAAAGATTACGAATGTGCTATTCGTGAATTTAATGAAGAGACTGGTTTTAATATAAGTAAAATAAAAAATGTACAAAACGTTTTACCTTTTGAAGAAATATTTACTGGTTCTAATTATAAATCTTATAAACATAAATATTTTTTATCTTTTATACAATACGATGAAACAATGCCTATGGATAAATTTGAAAAATCGGAAGTTAGTAAGATGGAATGGAATACATATGAAGATTGTTTAAATAAAATAAGACCATATAATTTAGAAAAAAAAAGATTGATTACAAATGTGAATAATACATTGACAAACTTTAGATTATTAGGTTATTAGAAACTATAATATTATATAGTAATAGTTCAAAAATAAAAATATATATCTATATTTTAAGTAGGTATATATTTTATAATTATGTCAGAAAATATTAAACCCAAAAAATGTCCAGTTGGCCACCGCTGGAGTAATATTACCAAAAAATGTGAACCTAAGAAAAGTGATAAAACACATAATAGAACCAGGCGTAAGCCTGTATTAAAAATTGTTGAAACCCTTTCTACATTTCAACCTGTTAATATAAACCCAAATACACCTGACCCATTATTAAATGCGATTGCTGAGCCTATTTCTCAATTATTTAATGCAAATGTTGAAAATCCAAAAGTAAATATTACGCCAATTAATAAACAGACTACATTAACTGATAAAAAAGTTTTTAAAATAAACGATGAAAATGTAATGAGCACGGGTAATAATGTATCATTGAATAAAATTAAAGAGAGTTGGCGTGATATTTGGGGAGAAGAGTATGTTATTGATGATGATTTATTATCTTTATCTGGGCCTAAATTACGTCCTATATGGGCACCATTTGTAGGTAAGCCTACTAACACTTTGGGTAGTAATCCTTTTATTAACCCTACTTTATTGCAAATTGAAATTACACGATTAAGACGAATAAATAATAATTTAAATCCTTCACAAATACCTGTTACAATTCCATCACCAGAACCTGTTACAATTCCATCACCAGAACCTGTTACAATTCCATCACCAGAACCTGTTACAATTCCATCACTAGAACCTGTTACAATTCCATCACTAGAACCTGTTACAATTCCATCACTAGAACCTGTTACAATTCCATCACTAGAACCTGTTACAATTCCATCACTAGA
>Ga0136644_10000599_pt1 | contig 28908 bp, 39 predicted proteins | sample C_130820_EF_Meta_FD_94780 | JGI IMG/M metagenome (GOLD analysis project Ga0136644, IMG submission 94780) | Freshwater microbial communities from Lake Croche, Canada to study carbon cycling - C_130820_EF_MetaG (v2) (version 2) | ecosystem: Environmental > Aquatic > Freshwater > Lake | place...
ACCAGCGCCGAAGGTCGGTGGTTCGTTCACCTTCGGACCAGCGCCGAAGGTCGGTGGTTCGTTCACCTTCGGACCAGCGCCGAAGGTCGGTGGTTCGTTCACCTTCGGACCAGCGCCGAAGATCAGCGATGCCTCGTTCACCTTCGGACCAGCGCCGAAGATCAGCGATGCCTCGTTCACCTTCGGACCAGCGCCGAAGATCAGCGATGCCTCGTTCACCTTCGGACCAGCGCCTGACATTACAAATTCATTCACCTTCGGACCAGCACCGAAGGTCGGTGGTTCATTCACATGGGGCAGTGCCCCCAAGGTCGGCGGTTCATTCACATGGGGCAGTGCACCCAAGGTCGGTGGTTCATTCACATGGGGCAGTGCCCCCAAGGTCGGCGGTTCGTTCACATGGGGCGAGCCTCCCAAGGTAAGTGGATCATTTACATGGGGTGAGCCTCCGACCATAAATGCATCTGTTAATTGGGGTGAACCGCCAGAGGTCAACGCTTCTTTCACATGGGGCGAGCCACCATCTGTCGGCGGTTCGTTTACATGGGGCACTGCTCCCAAGGTCGGCGGTTCGTTTACATGGGGAACTGCTCCTAAGGTCAGTGGTTCGTTCACATGGGGAACTGCTCCCAAGGTCAGTGGTTCGTTCACGTGGGGAACTGCTCCCAAGGTCAGTGGTTCGTTCACGTGGGGAACTGCTCCCAAGGTAAGTGGCTCGTTCACATGGGGCGAGCCTCCCAAGGTAAGTGGCTCGTTCACATGGGGTGAGCCTCCGACCATAAATGCATCTGTTAATTGGGGGGAGCCGCCGAATATTAACGCTTCGTTTACATGGGGAGAACCGCCTGATGTGAACGCTTCGTTCACATGGGGAGAGCCACCTACGGTAGGCGGTTCGTTCACATGGGGCGAGCCTCCAGACATTTACGCTTCGTTCACATGGGGAGAGCCGCCTGCGGTAGGCGGTTCGTTCACATGGGGCGAGCCACCGACGATACAGGCATCAATAGATTGGGGAAGCCCACCCAAATTAGAGGTATATTGGGGAGACACTCCAACCATATCTTGCGTGGTCTCCGTGGAGTGTCCGTCGGGCAGTGGCTCGGCCAACATGCGAAAGAATATGACATTGGACGACAACTTTGTTGACGACTTCAACACTGACGACTTTGAGATAGAAATAGGCGACCTTGGCATACCCTCAGAAATAAAGGTAGTTGCCCCTAAGTTTCCCGACATCAAGGTCCTGCACGACATGCCCGAATTCATAGAGTTGAAGTCGGACATACCGAGCAGAATAATTGTCTACCAGGCCGATGTTTTGCCGAAAGAAATTAAGATCGTGGCCGATTCGGTACCAGACGCAATAGCCATAGACGCGTCCTCCGTTCCGAAGTCAATAGTTATGGACGCATCTTCGATACCGAGCTTCATAAGCGTGATAGCGCCGGATCTACCGTCCGTCATCAAGTTGGACGGCTCGGGGATACCGGAATCCATAAAGGTCACAGGGATACCGGATTCGATCGAAGTCCGCGTGCCTAACGAGATAGTGGCGAGGCTGGAGGTGCCCGAAAACCTAGAGGTTCCACTCGTATACAGGGGAGATCCGGTGCCCGTCAGGTTCGACGCATCTGTAATTTCCGATTCGGGCGAGCAAATGTGCTTCGCTCTGGTGCCTTGCGGGAAGAAATGAGAGTAAAAAGAATCAAGAACAACGAGTTTGTGCTGGAAGAGGGCGTGTGGATCAGAAACCCATTCTGCGAATCCAAGCCTCTGGACATCAACTCGCTCGCGAAGTCGGAGTCCTCCCTGTTGCTCCAGAACGAATCTGATAACCTTCGTCGGCCGTACATGCAGATTGACGAAGCCATGGATTTGTCATTTGAAAATGTCGTCATAGTATCGGACGGACATCTATGGGAGGAAAGGCAGCTTGCCCTGGGAGACCTGCCCAGCAAGCAGGTCAAGGTTCTGGGCGTAAACGGGAGCCTTTCTAAATGGCGGATGGTGGGAGATGGCGCCACCATCAAAAGGACCATGGCGTTTTATGTTGTCAACAACCCCTACCCAGAGTGCATGGGATACCTCCCCAGATATCACCGCTACTATCCGAACCTGATATCCTCGACCAGGACTTTCCCAGGCTTCCTCCGCGAGTACAAGAACGAGCCGTACATGTACCGTCCGACGCAGGATTTGGACTTTTCTGGGGCCGGATTCGGGGATGTGAATGCGGTCATAGACGACTACAGAAACCCCGTGTGTGCCGCGATCAGCATAGCCGCAAAGAGGGGGGCGAAAAAGATTGCATTGATGTGCTGCGACGAGTCCTTCGAGGAAGGCCGTCCGGGGTCGGAAAGAATGGAGAATGGACTGTACCAGTACCCCCAGCAGATCAAGTGCCAAAAAATCATTGACAAGCATCTTTTCTGGGTCAGATCCGCCGGAATCGATGTGGTCGATTGCTCATCTGGGCTGAAAATGAATAATGCTAGATATATAGATGCCGAAGGGCTGCGCAAGTTTTTTGAAAGGAATTAGAATGAGCGACTTTAGGCGTCTAAACCCCGACGACTTCAAGAGATGGATCAAAAAGCACGAAGACGAGGACACTTCCGAATCCTCTTTCGTCGGGATGCGGGCCGACCCGAAGTTCTGCGGAAAGAAGACGGCAAGGAGCATAGTTTTGGAGGCTGGCCGGGCTGGGCGGGTCGTGAGGGAGTTCGTTCAGGAAGGCGGGTTGGTGAAGTCGGTAGACGGCGATGACTTCCTGATAGAGGTCAAGTCTGGTTCTTTCTACATCAACAAGAAGAACATCATCTTTTGACGCTGGACGCTCTCCTTGTCATGGTCGATCTCTCCGTGACCAACGCCTCCTTGTTTATTTTGGTTCTGCTGGAGGGTCCGGTAAATTGGTTGAGGGGGAGGTTGTGGTAGCCCCTCTTCCCGAGGGACTTTCTCAAGCCGTCGAATGACTCGGCGGATTCCGCGTAAATCTCATGCGTCATCTTCTTCTTCGAATACTCGGAGATGACTAGCGCCGCGACATTCTTTTCTAGGCCTAGCTTGGCGATTTCTCGTATCCTAGTCGGGTAGACTTTGGTTGGGCTCTCGAAAGCCGTAACGACCTCTATTCCCTTCTTGTCGAGTCGGGCGAGGTATATGTACAATCTATTCTTTTTCACCCATCAACCCCTTAAAAAACTCCTCCAGCACTATCGAAGCATGGGCGTCGATCTCGCCGAACTGGCCAAAGAAGGCCTCCAGAGCGTCGGACGCGTCTTTTTCTGCTTCGTCTTCGTTTTGCCCTTGCATGACATATATAAGGGACGGCCCAGGCAAAAAAGGGAGAGGTTTTCATGAGCGTTTTCAGGGTGAGATTGAGCAATTCGAGGCAGGGCCTTTTGGACATCTACGACAACCAGAGAACCGCCTACATAATGGGCCCTAACCGCATAAACAGGAGGCTCAAGGACGGGGAGGTTTTCAAGGACTGCAACTACTGGAAGCGGTTTGCCTATCCGAACGTGCCTTTGGAGGAGGCGTTCATAGAGGTCGTAGAGGACGACGGCACCATCTACAGCGACCAGGTGAAAGACAATACATATCCGAAGGTATACGACATAACGGCGGCCGCCGGGTCGGGTTTCGCAAGCAACAAAGCGGACATAGCCGGCGACTCGGGCAGTTTTGCCCTGTTCGCGCAGATCACCAACCAGGGGTCCGACTCCGTCAGGGTAAGGATGAACGGCATGGACAGTGCCGTGATAGACCTGCCGGCGGGCGCGACCCAGACCTTCGCAGTGGGAGACCTTACGATCGGGCTGATCGAGGTGGCCAACCCATCTGAGGAAGAGGCCGATGTGCAGATAGTTGTTTCAATAAGGGCGGTTTCGACGAGTTGAAAAACCCATCGAAATCACTAATTTATTCGGGGGGCTGATGCCTAATTTGATCAAGCAGGGCGAGGCGAGGTTGATAACGAAGAACGGCGAGGTTTTTGTGAACATCTCGCTGGAACTCAACATCAAACTCGAGGGTGTTTCCACCCAAGGTTTGCCTCCGGTTGCGGGGTCCGTAAACGCTCTCGCCAAAGAGGAAAAGGTGAACTGGGAGATTCCGGACTTCTCCCCCGGCAAGATAGACTTCGGAAAGTGAGGTTCATAAATGAGGATCGGATTCGACTGCGGCACCTATCATTTGGTCTCATGCAAGCGGGGCGAGGAAAATTCTTTCTCGTACAAGAAGGAGGTCAACGCCTTCCTGCAGCTGCCTTTGGACAACCGCTTTGTGTTCAACATGATGAAGAACGCCGGGGTTCCTCTCATCGAGCAACCTGACGCGAATGTGGGCTACGCACTCGGCGAGGCGGCAGTCAACATGGCTTACACGATGACGCAGATCGAGCTCAAGAGGCCAATGAAGGATGGTTGCCTTAACCCCAAGGAGAAGCACGCGCAGCAGATCATGAATGTCATGTGCCACAGCCTCATAGGCGAGGTGGACGAGGACGGATCCTTGCTGTACTACTCCGTGCCCGCCAACGCGATCAACCAGGAAACTGACGCGGACTACCACGGCAAGGTTCTAGAGGCAATGTTCAAGTCCTACAGGAGCGAGAAGGGATACAAGGTGGAGCCTCACCCGATCAACGAGGCCCTCGCCTTGGTGTATGCGGAACTCCAGTCCAAGGCTTGGACCGGCGTCGGCATAAGCTTCGGAGCCGGCATGGTCAATCTCTGCTACGCTATGTACGGGGCGCCGATATTCCAGTTCTCGCTTGTGAACAGCGGAGATTGGATAGACAAGATGGCCTCGAAGGCGATCGGTGAAGAAACGACGACGTATGTGAACAGGGAGAAGATGCACGCCGACCTAACCGTGGAGAACCCGGAAACGCTCGTCCAAAGGGCCATCAAGTCGCAGTACGAGATAATGATCCAGCACACGGTGTCCGGCATCAAGAAGGGCATCGAGGAGGCAGGTAACAAGGCTCGTTCCGAACAGCCCATCGACATCGTCATAGCAGGTGGAACGAGCATGCCGAAGGGCTTCGACGTGCTTTTCAGAAAGATACTGGAGCAGTCCAAGATAACGAACATGAAGATAGGGGATGTGATTCGTCCTTCAGACCCCCTGTTCTCGGTGGCACGCGGCTGCCTGATAGCCGCAGAAAACGCGAAATGAAAGAAAGGCAGAAAGATGAAAAAGACAGTGAGCGACCTCGGAGCGGGTGCGTACCTGCTCATGCACGGTCATAAGGTTGTGGGCAGGAGGGGTCGGGACTTCATTTTTGAGGTCGCGAACCAGGAAGAATCGGAGTTCGAGCAGAGGAAGCTGGAGTACCTGTCCAGCGAGTTCCACAGGTTCGACTCCTACATCATGTCCCTGAAGAAGATCGGGGAGTACAACCCCGAATGAAGCCCCAGGGACTCGAGTATTTCGTGGGCAGAATATGCACCGTCTTCACAGTTCCGACCAACAGGGACTTCAAGTCGGAAAACCCACAGACCTTCCCCCAGCCGGTGTTCCACTACTTCGTCGGCAAGGTGCTAGAGGTGGGGCAGCGCGGGATAATGATAGAGCAGTGGAACAGTGAGAAGAAGCTCCGAACGTTCTTCTTCCTAGACCATATAGTTTCCATATCGGAGGAGGAGATACTGAATCCCTCCGACCCCAAGGACAGGGAGCTCATCGAGGACTACAGGAAAACGAACGAGGCTGCCGCGAAGGGCGCGCAAGAAAAGGCTCCCCCAGCCAAGAGCTCCAAGTACGTCGACATAAAAGAGCTGGCTGGGCTTTCGGCGATTTGATCACTTTAGAATCCCATTCAGTCCGAGTCTGGTGCCCTCCCAGTCCCCTCCTGCTATGGTCTCGTAGTCTCGCTCTTGGGTCTTGATATATTCCGCCAACACTCTCGGACCCTTTGCCACAAGAAGTCCGTTCCAGTCCTTGTATTCTCTGCAGGGCCTGACATATCTGATTGCATCGAACCCGTGCCTACGGAGTTTTTGGGCTATTTTCGGCATGGCCTCGCGACCCGCCTCGTCTGCATCTAGGCACAATACCGGCTTGGCTTCGAGAATCATGGAGGCTTGGGCATCCGTCATGTTTTTGCCCCCGAGAGCAACCGAACGGAACCCGCAAATGTCGAGAGATATGGAATCCATCTCTCCCTCCGTGATGTAGACCTTGTCCCCCTTCGAAGGCCAAGACCGACAGTACAAGACATCGCCCTTCCCGATGCCCAGTTCCTTGGGGGGTCCAAGGTAACGGAGGTTTGATCCCGGATCTCCGATGTACCTCGCGTTGTAGTAGATCAGGCCTCTTGCACGATCCAAGTACGGTATGACTATGCGATTTCTGTACCTGCCCCCCGTGCAAATCATGAGGCCATCAAGAGGTATCTTTCTCGACTCGAGGTACCCTTCGGCCTGCTTGCGGAGTTTGTGGCCAGAGGGCAAGTCGTCGAACAGGTAGCAGTCGGCCGGCATGTCTAGAGAGTTCGACCTGCTCTCCGTCGGAGGAGGATCAGCGGACTTCTGGGAGGCGAACATCTCGTTCACCCTCTTCTCCAAATCCTCTAGACTTCCCTCGGATGCCGCGCCGAGCGTCTCCATAGCCTGCTCGTAGGAGCAGTTGTCGACGAGCATGACGAGGCCTACCAGACTCCCCTTCCTATCTGATTTCCAGCAGTGGTAAACGCCTGATTGGCATCCGTTTTTCCCGCCGGAAGGATTGCACCATAGGTGTCGCTTTCTGTCCTCGCAGAAGATCGAGTTGATCTTTATTTCATCCCCGCTAACCAACGCCTCGCCGAACCTGGACTCGGCCCAGTCCAGGAATCTGTCGAAATCTATTGACATGTGATCCCTCCGTTCGGTATCATACCCTTTCCTTGGGAAATGGCAATTCCGCCCCCATCACGATTGCATGAACATAGAGCACATATCGGTCTCCAGGGGCAAGTCGTATAGGCAGTGTCCTTACTACTACAAACTAAAGTACCACGACAAGATACCCAACCCCGGCGAGGAGCAGTTCTATTTTGTCTACGGGAAGATCATCCACAAGATAGCAGAGCAACACGTGATCGAGCAGGGGTCGAGGACAATCAAGGAGATATCCAAGGACATACTGTCGGGCAAGATAGAGGTGGAGCCTGGCAAGGTTGCCCCGCCTCTGCCCCTCGAGTACAAGAACAGGCTTCCGGGCCACCTCAAGGCGCTGGAGCGTCTCAACAAGAAGATCGGGTGCGCGGGCATAACGGAGTACAAGTTCAAGTACGATCTGGAGAGCCCGAAGTCCAAGTACGTGACCGGCTTCATAGACCGAATCATAATGAGGGACGGCAAGGCTTGGATCATAGACTACAAGACCACCAAGAAGGGCCCGTTCAGGGAGGACAGGCAGACCGTAAGGCACGACCCGCAGCTCAGGATATACTCCAGAGTCGTCCAGAGGGAATTTGGCATAGAGCCGAAGGACATAAGAGCCGCGTTGTTTTATCTTGAGGACGAGGAGATAGTCGACGCGTCCTATTCAGAAGAATCGCTCGCGGCCGTGGAGAGGGAGCTGCTGGGGCTGTACGACTCGATAAGCTCCCACCTCCCAGAGAACGCTCGTGGGGTGACGGGTCAGCACTGCCGGAGGTGCGAGTACAGGGATATGTGCCCGTTCTTCAAGAACAGCCAGAGAAGGCTCCACTGGGACGGCGATCCCTCTTCTCTTTGAACTAATTCATCGGCATAGGAACAAAGTTCCTGCCGTACTTCGCCTCGGGTTCCTCCTGGTCGAGCACGGGGATCAGGGTCGCGTCCAATCCCGACGACAAAAGCCAGGCGTGTCCGTTGCTGCCGAAAACGTCCTTTATGGCCTTCAGGGGAGTGAAGAATCCTACGCCGTCACCCGATGAAACGTCGGAGGTTCCCCAACACACGCCTACGAGAAAGCCGTCGTCAGTGAGCAAGCCGCCTCCTGATCTGCCCGGTCTCGGGCTGTTGATCTTCGTCACGAGGTCTGTCCCGTCTGGGGCGTTCACCACGACTTCATACCGCGCGACTTCCTTGCCCCCGTCGCAGCCCATGGAATTTAGATGCATTCCCGACTTGGCGGAGAAACCCATCAAAATGGGAGCGTGGGAGCAATTCCATTCCGGCCTGAACCGAAGCAGGCTTACATCGTAGCCTCTCCTGTTACTCCAGAACAGAACCTCCGCGTCATGGGAGGACGGGGCGTCCAGTCTGGGGCCGTCGTGGTACCAAGTGGTTATCTTTGCGTTCCCCGGGCTGCCTGGATCATAGCCCTTGTCCCCGCTCCACAGGTGACCGCAGGATATCACATAAGCCCATCCGCTGCTTTCTTCGTAGTGGCATATGGTGCCGGAGCCGGCGGCCCCAGAAACGGATATTTTCACCGAAACCCGAAGAAGCTCTTGGAACCTCTTGTCTCTTTGCTCGTTCAGTACGCATGGGCTGTAGGAGCAGGACTCCCTGTACAGGGAGAGTTCCGGCACTGGTGTCGCCATGGCGGGCGAGGTCCACAAGAGGGCCAAGAGTGCCCCAAGAAGGAAAATCCTTTTCATATTTTCAGCCTCCATGCTGTACTATTGATATATAGGTCGTGCAATGTCCAATAATCTCGCTCTGTTCGTGACTCACCACGTATTTTTGACCGACGACGAAATATCCGCAGTCGTCTCCGGAGAAACTGTTCGTTGCATCGGACATTGCGTTCCTGTTTGGGTCGATGCGAAAACAGGCAAGACCACAGAGCCGGCAAAAGAGGTTTTTTGCTCCTACGATCTCTCTGTCGTTGCGGATGGCCAAGGAGACGTGGAGAACATCGAGGGATCTGGATTTAAGGTCATGCTTCCTCGCGTTTCAAATTGGACGCCTCCGGAGGAGATAAACTTCGATGAAATCTCCGGCTGGACCAGTGAGATGAGGGCCGAATTAATGAAGAAGAGGGACGCTTGGTGGTTCAGCAACCCGAGGCCGGCGGACTTCAAAGACCTTTCGAATGGCTACATCAGGTTCGACGTGAAGAAGCAGGATTTGAAGTTGGGCCGCAGGAAGTACTCCGTGCAGCACGTTGTAGAGGTGGCGTCCAGCAGGAGACTCGAGGAGTCACTGACAACCTGACAGCGACATCGCCATCCGCATGGATATCGTCTCTCCGGGCGACACGACCAGGTTCTGGCCTATTGTCGCTGACGATATGAGCACGGATCCGCTTCCGTAGCCGACGCTCATGAATATGTTGCGGATGGGACCCCAGGAGCTCGTGGTGGAGGTGAACAGAACCGTCGGGCTGTTCGCTCGGCTGCCAGAGGGGGATGCGGAAACGTCGAAGTTGTCCGACCGTATGGCCTGGCGTTCGTACCCCCCAGCCGACGGCTCCAGGCCCTCCAGGTCAGATATGCTGTCCGAGGCCGAAATGGAATCTCTGGCGTCGAGTCCGAGATAGTACTGTTCCGGAATGTCCCTGCCGGCAAAAAGCACCCTCAACACGAAGTCCTCGCCGAGGATGTGCATGGTGTTCAGCACGTTGCGCTTAACCATGAGCACCTCCCCGCCAGAAGAGGTGTGAATCAGTTCGACCACCTTCATGATGCCGTGCCATTTTCCCATGCAGTAATTTAGGCCCCTCACGGGGGTTTTTTATCGGGTCGGAAGGCGCATAGATAAGTCATGGAATTCAAGAGGTGGCTCGCGGAGGTGGGAATGGGGGGCGGAGGACCCGGCGGCGGAATGAGTCCCCCTCTACAGAAGCCTGGCATCGAGGCTCTCGCCGACTATCACGGGCCCGAGGGCTCCGACCCGAAAGACCCGAAAGGCAAACTGCCCCCGGTTCGAAGGAAGTCCAAGAAATGAGACTGGCGGTGGCTTTTGCCCTCGTTATTGCTTCGGGGGCGGTTCTGGCGTCAGACCCGGACTCGCTTGATCGCTACAAGGTGGCCGTCGAGGTGTCCGATCTCGACAGCCACTACATCAACACGGTGGTTCCAGCGTATGTTTCCTCGGGGCCTGACGAGGCCGTGGAGACCCTTCAGTGTCCGATACCGCACTCCGACAGGGTGAAGAACTTCACGGGCGTGCAGTGCGTGTGGTCCTCCATAGAGACGCTGGGGCGGTGGGCCGAGGAAGAGAGGCTCACGAACCCGCCTCTGACGAGCAGGGCCCAATGCAAGAGCTATTCAAGCCCGGCCAAGGCCGCGTCCGTCCTGAATTCCATCGGAGTTAAGTTCGTCCAGACCTACGGGGACAAAAAGAAGGGCCTTGAACTGATACGAGATGCCGTTGAGCGGGGGAGGGGCGTGCTTTTCGACGTTCCCGGGCACGCCATGGTTCTGGTCCACTTCGACGAAAAGAGCGACCGGGTCTGTTGGGTGGACAATTCCGACGAGACCCTGAAGGCGCAGAAAAGTACGGTCGCGGCATTCATGAAAAGATGGGGGTCCTGGGCTCTCGTTATTTACGCCGATGAGGATGTCGCCCCGTACAAGGCCTATCGGCTTTCCATTCCAGTTGTAGAGGCCGCCCCCCCGTTCACCAGGCACGGCGGAAATTTCGTTCCGTTCCCATACTAAATAGGCTCAAATGGACGCCCAAGAACTCAAGAATCAGATAAGCCAAGTCGTCGACCTGTGGGTGAGCGACGTGGTCAAGACAAGCTTTCTAGAGAAGCCAAGAAACCAACAGACGAGGAGCCTCTGGGACAAGTTCAAGCAGGGCCTCACGAACTGGTGGTGGGGGAAGAATGGCGAGAAGTACAACCCGTACAGATGGAAAAACCGATTTGGAGACGAATTGGGAGTTTCGGAGTCCTTCAATCCCGCGGTGTTTACCCTTCACGAATACAGCCAAATCAGAGTTCTGGTCGACTCCGTCGAAACAAGGCTAAACGAGTCCGACGAGGAGTTCGACGGCCTGCGGCTCATGCAGATAATAAGATCGGCGGCGGAGAGGCTCAAGGAAATGCTGTTCTCTGCGCTCAACGGCAAGGTTCAGACCTACGCCCCCCGGGGTCAGAAAGAGCCGGCCGAGGCCGCGGGAGGGGCCACGCAGCAACCTAGAACCGGCCCCGTGCAGGACCCGAGGGCAACAAAGGCTCCGAAAGCAGAAAAGGCCGCCCCGAGTGCGGCAAGCGGGACACAGGACGCCACGAGTTCCGCCGATGTGAGCGCTTCCACGCCTGTTAAGGCGGAACCCTCCGCGGCCGCATCGCCTACGCAAGCCGGGGAAGGAAACAAAGACCCTGAGGCTTTGGCCATGACAAGGGCTGGAAGGAAGACCGACCGCCAGCGAATCGAGGAGGCTGCGGAAGAGGTCTCCCACATGCAGAAATCTGACATAAAGCCCGACCTCAGCTGGCTGAACGGCAAGAGTCAGGTCAAGAAGGAGCGTCTGCCGCATGTTCTGGCGTGGATGGCGATGAAGTCCCACAAGAACGCCATGGAGGACGAGCACATAAAGGACGAACTCCAGAAGGCCCTGGGCAAGAAAGTCGATCTTGGCCTTCCCGGGGGTGGTAGGATCAAACTTAAGAACTACCTCAAGAGAACTTTGGACGACGGTTTCGAAAAAGTCATGTCGCTCTTGGGAGTGGACACAGTTGGTGGCAAGGAGCCTGTCGCCACGGCTGCTAAAAAGGGAGAGGTCTCTAGCGCTGGCGGGGGGAGCGGCGTGGTTGGGCCCCCGAAAAAAGACTCAAAGGCAGCAGGCGCAGAAGTAGAGGCGGAAAAGGAGGTAGAGGACGACCAAGGCAGTGATCTCAAGGGCTACCTCTACGATGGCGACAAGCCAAGAACCGTAAGGGCCGCAATGACGCTGATCGTCGACTTTGTCAGGAATTTGGCTCATGATACAAGCAAGAAAGATGAACTAAAAGGATGGTGGGATATAGAGAGCCAGAAATTCAAGAAAATTCCCAAGGGCGACATGTTTGAGTATCTAGAGGCTTCTCTCATGAAGTCAGGTGAGTATGTCGGCGCAATTTCCAAGGCGACTGGTTTGTCTGCGGGAGCGATTCGCGAGAAGATGAAGCGGTTCTTGGACTCTGCGGGAAGTTCAAATTCCGACCCATCCGAATCGCCAGCAAAAGAAAAAGAAGAAAACTTGAGCGACATTGACGAGTCGCTCGGCATAGATTCGTATCTAAAAACAGACGGAAAGAGTCATGGGATAAATAGGTCTCTGGAGCTTCTTGATCGCTTCATGAAAAACCCGCTCTCGATGATGGGGGTTGACTCTAGCGATCCGAGGGTCAGAGGTCTGGCGGAATGGTGGGACAGGGAGAAAGAAGTGATCGCTCAAAAAAGCGACCCGATGGAGTATGTGGAGAAGAGTCTCCTGACGAGCGGGGACTGGTTCAGGTCGATAGGCGAGATACTAAAGAAATCCCCAGACTTAATCAAAAATATTATGGCTTCTCACATAAAAAGAAGATCGAATCGTTGATGGATTTCAATTAGAAGCCACACGGACACGATGATTAGTCTTCGTCCTCGTCCTCGTCGTCCCAATCATCATCCCAATCGTCGTCGCTCCAGTCGTCTTCGTCTTCGTCGACACCCCAGACCTCGTCATCGTCATCGTCATCGTCATCGTCATCGTCATCGTCATCATCGTCCCAATCGTCATCATCCCAGTCTTCGTCGGAGTCGTCTTCGTCGGAGTCGTCTTCGTCGGAGTCGTCTTCGTCGGAGTCCCAGTTGCTTTCAGAAGTTTCTTCGTCTTCGTCTTCGGACAGTTCTTCGTATCCGTCCTCCTCATCATCTTCATAGGAAGCCTCTTCCCACATCCATTCGGTTATATGATGTGTACAATGGGGCTCCGGGGCGGGATCGGCCGAGCAGGCAGGCGACATGCCGATTGCCGTCCACTCCTCGTACCAGTCCGTTCCGTAAATTTCGTCCTTCGATTCTTCGAAATCCTCTCTGAAGCGCATCCTGTGAATGTCTCCTGCGGAAGTTGAAATCTATCAATGAAATCTAGTTAGGTCAAGGCCAATAAAGGACTTGGGCGGTCGTTATGTATGCGCCCCGAATCGTTTTCAGCGTATGAACTTCCTAACGAGCTTGCCTCCCCTGTCCTCCCACATGCCGTCAGAAAGCGCCTGTTCGACGCATTCTGCAGAGTCCTTGAGGGCGGACACGGGGTCGAAATACATCTCGTCCACAAGACGACCCGAAGGATCGAACTCATAGTACGAATCGGAGGCTATTTCCACCTCTAGGTCGGGCCTGGCGTTTAGGGCAGAAAGCATAGGTAGGTCTGATATTCTGGCCGTTTTTTTGGTTCGGACGGATACCAAGGCCCCGCCGTCCTTGGTCTTCACGACCTTGTCACCCCTCCTCAGCCCGACGACCACCTCCCCCCAGCTCTTCGAGGAAAGCGTGCGGAGTTCAGACGCGTCTATGATCTTCCATTCAACGAAGACGTCGCGGAATATCTTGGAGAGTTCGGGGCCGTAGTCTTTTGCGGATGAAACCACGCATTTTGCGACGCCCGAGTAGTACTTGTTGACTCTGGGGCTGAGGGGTACTGCCTTTAGAAGGGTAGAGAAGCACATGTCCCTGGCCTTCTTGAACGCCAGAACGGGGTCGTTGCCCTTTGTCACGAGCATCTCGTGCGTCCTCACGAATGCGCTGTACCATGCGGCCGAGAATACGCGTCCGAAACTGTGGCACTCGGCGGCCAGCTTGTTGTTGGGGGCGTCCGGGGGCAGCAGTGACGGATCCGCGTAAGTGAAAAGCTCGACAGCGGGGTCTCGCAGGGCGTTCGGCAGGTAGGAAGGGTCTCTGGTTACATTCCTTATGAGCACTCCGACCTCCTCCGCGAGCCTTGAGGCGGCGTTCGAGGAGCGCAGGTTCCCATTGGTCTCCCTCAAAACCTTGTTCACCACGATGTCGTAGTTCATGAGGTTGAACATGGCCACTATGTCAGAGAACGCCTCGTGGAACGACCATATCTCCAGAGCCTGGACGCTCCAGAAATCAGGCCTCATGGAGTCCAGCACGGCGTGTCCGAGCTCGTGCGTGACTATGTCCGCAGAGTCAGAGAAGTAGGTGTTCTTGCCCCCGTAGTTGTAGTAGAAGAACCGCAGCGACCTCCTGTCGTAGTAGGCATTCATTTCCACGCCCGCGGCCGGGAGGACGCTCAGGGAAGAGACGGACGCCCATCTCTGCAGGGGGGTCTTGAGAAGTGCCTGGATCGCGTTTATGCAAGAGCCTATGGATATGTGGCAGTTCAACGCCCTTTTCTCGCTTGTGTTCTTTGGCGAGGTCGACATCCCCTGGACGGCGTACTTCAGATAGCCCATGGAAGGCAGCTGAACGGACGAAACGAGGTCTGGGGTGGTCGGGTCGTTGATGACGAATCCGCTTACAAAATTGGTCAGTTCGGCGCGAATCCTAGAGAAATGTCCTGCGTCCACGGTCTTCTTGAGCATATCACCTCCTTGTAGTGCTAATCATATATACGTAAGCAGGAGGTGTATAATGATCGATTCTTTCCACTCGCACGAAAGGGCCTTCATAGGAAGGTTTGGTGAGAGGGAATGGAGGGAGTACAAGAGGTTTGCGTTCAGGGAGGACATGATGAAGTTGACCGTGGGCGTAGTCCTCGGCACTGCGTTCAACAAGGTCGTGCACAGCCTTTCGGACAACCTTGCCATGCCCATCATTTCATTCCTGACTCTCAGCACCGGAGAGGCATGGAGGGATTGGTCTTGGAGTCCACTGCCCGGGTTGGACATCAGGCTTGGGCATGTCGCCGGGGACGGTTTCGATTTCCTCGTCGTTTCCATCGCCCTTTATCTAATCTATGTGAAGATGGCCGGGGGCGTGACGGACGCCCCGCCGCCTTGCAAGCAGTGCTCTCTTTGTTTGGAGTGCATTCGGCCCGGATCGGTGAGGTGCAGGTTCTGCGGAGGTGACCCAGATGGCGTCGAAAGAGGAGATCGAGTCGAGGATAAAGGAACAAAGAACGGCGGAGGCGAACAAAAAGGGCCTCATGGGGCAGGGGGGAAAGATCGGTCTGGTGCTTCGGATGCTCGGGAGCCCGATAGTCGGACAAGTGGAAGACGCCGCGTTCCTAGACCTAGAAGGAAGAATTGAAGACCCGAGCGGCAACCCGATTATGGACATCCCCGTGGCCGACTTGGACGGCGTGAACCGACCGTACGGTTCGGAGTGGGGCGGAATAGCCGAATCGGTCCCAGTGTCCACGCGGACGATAGGAATGCATTTCGACGGCCTCAGTCGATCCATGCATCTCGAGATAATCTACAAGGACGAGGAGTCCGAGCTCAGCGTCCATCACCGCGGAAGGCTCGTCTACAGGGAGGTCCAGGGCGATCTGGTCTGTTATGTCCCGGCGGACGAGTGGGAGGACTGGGTCTCGTCTCTCTTCAAGACCGCCAAGAAAATGCACAGAGATTCCAAGGAGGACGAGTTCAAGGAGAAAGTGAAAGAAGCCAGAGACTCCAAGGAGTCCTGGCTTCGTCACATCGCCGCACGATGGGGAATCAAATGAAGAACAGAACGTACGCCAGTGCGACCACCTGGGCCAGTATGATCGCCCCGAAAACGTAGAGATTCGTCTTTGGCGCAGATGCCATTTTCTTCTCGACCGCGGCCTTCATCGTGGAAGGACTGGCCGAGCTGGCCACGCCACCGCCGCAAAGGCTCTCCACCACGCTCTCCACGACCTCGCCGGTCATCTCGTCTAGGGTCTGCGTTTCGCGCTCGCAGACGCACAGTCTCTCGATCACGCGTTGGGAAAGGCGCTTGCCGACCTTGGGCTCGACATAGACCTCCGTGACCTTGGTTAGGGCGTCGGGCTTCATCTCCACTTTCTCTGCCTTTCTGCCGTCGTCAAGCGTGTACTCTGACATTTTCGTCTCCTTGGTTTGGTCTTAATGTATTTATGACGAAGGACGAAAAATTTGGAGACCCAAAAGGAGGGGCCGACTGATCTTTCGACCAATCGGCCCCCCTACAACACTGTCGTCGTTCTTTTCAGGCGCCGTTGACGATAAGATCGGCAAGGGTGTGCTTGCTCAGCGTAGTGCGGGACGAACCTTGAATCGTGGCCATCTCGCTTTTCTTGAAGCTCTTCACGGGGGCGTCCTGCAGGCGGCTGCAGACGGCGTTGCCCCTGCGGAGGACATATCCCTTCACGATGTCGCCCTTGATCTCCGTGACCGCGAGGGTCGTTCGGACGGGCTTGCTGTGGGTGCCTTTGTAGAAGAACTTCCAGACCGGAAGGTTTCTAATGAGGCAAAAATCGCTGGTCTTCGACATTTGTGAACTCCTTTCTTTAAGTTCAGGTTTGTGGGATCATTCTACCAGAATCTAAATCCCTGTCAAGTCTCGCCTCTGAGCATCTCCAGGATGTTGTCGGCGTCGGAGCGGCTGTCCAGTATCTGGTCTTCCAGAAACAGGGCGATGTACGTGCCGTCCACGGAGTCCGCAGCGGAGCCCGAGGAGGCCATCTCTTCTGCTTGCGAGTGACGCAGGACGTAGTTTTCTACGACCTGGTCTTCCATCTCGAGTGCCGCTTGCAGAAGCTCCTTGGGGTCGGCCGAAGGAATCTTGAATTCGCCGACGAGGCTGGGGACCTCCGGGTCTAGTCCGCGCCGCGTGGCGAGGCCGTGGATGAGCCTGCGGAACTCCTCAACGTGCTTCATTTCTCCCGAGGCCTGCTCGAGGAAGAATTCGGATATCTCCTGCCGGTGCAGGCCACGAACCGTGGTGGCGGCCTGCATGTAGAAATGCCAATGAGCGTACTCGTTCAAGAGATCGCTCTTCAGAAGCGCAACAAGGTCTTCAATCTGCATCCTTCACATCCTTTCTGGGGCTGAATTTTGGTTCCCCCTGTTCGTCGAAGCCCACTATCTTGACGCCGCCCGAAAGGAAGTTCCTCCAAAGAATCTCCCCCACTCGAACGGACCCGCACCACTGGATGACCTTGAATATGTCGTCCAAGTTCGTTATCTCCTGGGCGACGCACGTGGCGATGATGTTGTCCATCTCCTCGCGAGAGAGAGACACGTATTTGCCCTCCTCCTCGCACCAGTGAAGGTCGTCGGCCGGTATGATGTTGTTAATCACGTGTTTGTACATGAAATCCCCTTCTTGGGGACATCATATTAGAAAACATGAGACAAATCAACTCCGACGCCAGCCGTAGGATTTCCAGCGCTCCCATCCTTCCCTAGTGAAGAACGCGGCGGTGGCGTATAGAATGCCGCCCAGGATCGTCCTCGCCAGCCAGATCGTCAGAGCATATCCGAATGCGCCCGTGGCAATGAATCTTCTCCTCAATTGTTCGCCTCCGTACTAGATATCTAGGTATGGAAAATGGAAAAAGCGGCGTTCCCGAGGCACTTCCGTATCCCGAAGAGCCCTTCGAGGACTTCTACTTCAGGTTCAAGAACACATCTGAGATGGCGAGCCATCCCGAGTGGTCGTCCATATACTCGACATACTACAACCTGACGCCGTACGAGCTCGACATCCCGGTTGGGGAGAAGGTCGAAGACCTCAATTCGTTCCCCGCGGAAAAGCAGATCGAAGAGGTCACCAAGTGCGCCAGAAACTTCTTCTACTGGTGTCACAGGTACGTCAAGATTCTACACCCCAAGTTCGGAACAATACCCTTCGTCCTGTACAAGTACCAGAGGAGGGTGATCGACGAGTACGAGCACAACAGGTTCAACATGATAAGCAAGTTCCGGCAGGGGGGGCTGAGCACCGTCAGCGTCCTGTGGGGACTGCACAAGTGCATGTTCCAGAAAGACCAGCAGATATACTTCCTGTCCAAGACGGACCGCGAGGCCCTGGCGTCGGGAGACATAGCCAGGAGAGCCATGGACAACTTCCCCTACTGGATGTACGACACGGCCAACGCCGACATAACGAAGCACGAAAAGGCGTTCAACGACATAGGATCCAAGATGTGCTTCTACACGCCAGAGGCGGCGCGAGGCAAGTCCGCGACATACATCATGATCGACGAGGCGGCGTTCATAGACAAGATGGACGACCACTGGAAGGCCATGTATCCCGTCATCGCCACGGGCGGCCACATCGAGATAATATCCACCGTGAACGGACTCGGGAACTGGTACGAGGAGACGTACCACGAGGCAGTCGCCGGGAAGAACTTCTTCAACGTGATAGACCTGGACTACTGGGAGCATCCCGTGTACGCGAACCCCGAATGGGCAGAGGCCATGCGGGCCAACCTCGGCGAGAAGGGGTGGAGGCAGGAGGTTTTGAGGGACTTCCTCGGCTCCGGAGACACCTACATATCTACCAATGTAATAGCCCAGTACGACAAGGCGTCCCGTTCGTCCCACCCCGCGAGAACCGCCTTCTCGAAGTGGACCAACGAAATCCAGAAAGGGAACGATTTCGGAGACGGGGCGCTTTGGATATGGCGCGAACCAATGGAGGGACACGAGTACATAATCGGCGCGGACTGCGCGGAGGGCGTGGGCAAGGAGGGCGACAACTCGTGCTTCCAGGTCTTGGACGCCGCGAGCATGGAGCAGGTCGCCGAGTTCTACAGCAACCTCGTACCCCCGAACGTGTTCGCCCAGATAATCAACCAGATAGGCATATACTACAACACGGCGACGGTTGTCGTGGAGAACAACGCGATAGGGAGCGCCGTTCTTAACTCACTCGGAAACGACCTCGGCTACGAGGCGGTGTACTACGAGAACAAGAAGACCTCCTCGAAGCTCGGAATCAAGGTGACGCCCTCGAACCGCCCAGTTCTGCTGGAGGCGATGCAGAGCAGGCTGATGAACGGGAGCGTGCGGGTGAACAGCCAGAGGCTCGTGTCCGAGATGAAGACCTTCATATACAGCGCGCAGAAGAAAAGGGCCGAGGCGATAAGGGGAAAGCACGACGACGCCATCATGGCCCTGTGCCTTGCCCTTTACGTGCGAGACGAACGGCTTCGCGGCCTCCCGCTCGACGTAGAGTACTCCGAGGGGATGGCCAGGCTCTCGAGGGGCGGACCCATCGAGGAGATAAAGAGGGAAATAATGGAGGGAGGAGTCGAAAACTGGGTGGAGTTCCGCATGGAGGACAACAAGCAAGAGGACCAAGAGTTGACCAAGAGGAACCCGCTACTCAAAGAATTCGGCTGGTAGGAGATTTATGGGAAGACACAAGGAAATAAAGAGGTTGATAGAGAGGGCATCGGAGGCCTGTTCCGATTCGGAACTGAGGGAGGTCAGGGCTCGCCTGGCTGAAGCACTCTCCGCTCTCAGGCGGGCGGAGTCCAAGAGGAGATCGAAGTCCACCCCGGCATCCAACCAATGGGTGTTCGACAGGGAGAGCGGCTCCCTACGGAGCCTAACGAGAAATCAGGCCCGAGACGCGATCGGCAAAATAGAGCAGATGATAGGCGACGAAAAGAGAAGGATGTCCGACGGGAAGTCGGATGGACTCATCACGGGATGATCAAAACCGAGTAGAAACCCAGCACATAGCCTACGAAATAGGAAACAATGCACGCCAAAATCAAGAACAAACACCTTTTCATGCGATTAGATTAGATTAGAAAGCCCGTCCCCGATAAAAAAACATCGCAAACCACTACAATAAGTTGTCACTCGTAACCCAGAGGTAAAAAATGAGCATTCTGAACGAACAGCAGCCCCAGCAGGTCCCCCCGGCGGAGAGGATCGCCAACCAGATGATCAACCAGGCCCGAATGGCATTTCAGCAGCTCGTGTCCGTGTACAACGAGGGCTCGCGTAGCTTCTGGTCCAATCCGAGAGCCACCCCGCAAGAGATTTCCAGCGCGCTTGGAAACAGAGCCGCTGAGGTGTTCGACCTCCACGGGAAGATCGGAGCGCTGCTGGCCCAGGTCAAGCCGGAGGCCATCCAGCCGGGCCAGTCGGTCGTCGGCCAGTTTACCGTTAATGCCGACGGCACCGTTACCGTCCCGGAAGCCCCGGCTCAGCAGGGCTGATCGGGCGACGGGATTTTCGGGCAAAACTCTTCGTGTCTAAAGTGATAGATAAGATAGACGCGAAGGAACATTGCCATGCCACTGGAATACGAAGCCTCGGGACGGGTCAGGGTCAACGGTTGTGCGGGAATATCGTACGCCAGAAACTATCTGACTGAATACTCCGTGGGAGATAGGGTCTGGGTTCGGAAGAAGGCCTCCTTGGGTCGCTTCGAGTCCGTGGTGATCAAGCGAGTTCGCGTGGGATCCGCGGGGAACCCGTCCTACGGAGGCTCGGAAACGGTGGTCGTCTACACCGACACGTTCAACCGCGTGTGGATGGAACGCGAACTCGTCTCTCTCCAAGAGGCCGAGGCACTCGTGTCCTCCTACAACAGCATGGTGTCGGCCAAGACAAGGGAGATGTACGACCGTGGGGCGTGCCTCCCGATCAAGCCGGAAGGCTGCGCCTGATCCTTGCGACGCCCCATTCGCAGCCCTTGTTGGCGACGTAGTCCTTTGAGAGCGCGGCGTCCTCGCATATGTTCTTGCTCAACTCCATCGTCTCGCGTATGTCCTTGAGCTGACAGTTGGAGGTTCTGACCTCGTTCGAGTGGGGCAAGCAGGACAGAATCGGCGGCGGCGTGAGCAACTCCAGGCCGTTGTGCATTCGCACTCTGAACTGGTAGTTCATGTCGTCGTATCCCCATCCGAGGTTTATGTTTTCATCGTATCCGTTGACCGAATAGAAATCCTCGCTCCTTGCTGCGACAAACCCGGCGCAGCCGTTGTTTCCCTCGATGTCCTCGCTCCTGAACGCCATCACTATTCTCCTCTCGGAGAACGACTTGGCGACGTAGGCGCAGAAGCCCTCCGGGACGGTTATGTCGGAGTCCAAGTTGCACAGGATGTCGCCGGTGGCGGCTCTGTGGGCTATGTTCTTGGCGTGGGCGGCGACCCAGTATCTCGGATCTTCGGTCCTAAGGAAACGGAGCCGACCCGACTCCAGGTATTGGGAAAGGTTTTCAACGACCCATTTCTCCAGGTCGTCCTTGCCGCCGTAGTCGAGAAGGATGAACTCCGCGTCCGGATACGATTCGCACCTGATGAGGTTCTTCTGGTACGTCTCCTTGATGTGGAAGAGACGATCCATGCAGGTTGTGCAGAACGATATCCTCAAGCGTTCTCCTTGAAGAATCCAATGACCGAGGCTCGGCAATGGTCTCCCGCGTCGGCGTCGACCCTGTTTATGCTGTGCCACACGCCCGCCCTTGTGAGGACGAGCCTGTTTGGCTTGCATGTCACATAAGTCCCCAGGCCGTAGGCGGCGAGGAAGCCGTCCTCGTATCTGTGGTCGAGATGGGGGTGGACCACCTTGTCTTCGGGCGGCGTCTTCGCGAGGAACAGCTCCCCTCCCCATGTGCTGGCCCATTCGGGGTGTACGTAGAATATCGCCGCCCCCGAGTACCCGAGGTCGTTGTGCCACGACAACTTCGTGCCCCTCGGGTACAGGTACGCCCTGATGACGAGGGAGGCCCAGCTCGGAACGAGGCTCGGATGGGCCTTTGCCACGTTAGTGAACATGATGTTCATCAGGTCGACGTAGTTGCCGTAGGGACAGCCCGACGACTCGTAGTTCTTGCCGCCGATGCAGGTCCCATCCGTGAGGCGCCAGACCTTGGACCAGCCCGATATGTGCGGCATGAGGTACTCCTCCTGCTGCACCGCCGTCCACAGGGCGTCGAACTGCGCCTGCTCCAACACGTCGTCGTACACGACGAAATCCTCAGTCTCCAAAAGTTTTATCACTGGAACCCTTTAGCCCAAGGCTTTTCAAGTAGTAGTAGTATCTGTCGTACGCCTGCTGGCACTCGTCCACGACGGCCTCGGAGCACGAATCACGCGCCGGAACGCCCGTGCGGGGCGTCTCCAACGGGGCCGAAAGCCCCAGATACTCCTCAATTATACGCATTGAGGAGTCCCTTGCAAGGTCGTCCCAGGTCAGCAGCAACGATTCGGGGGACCTCCGCGCCATCTCGCATATCCTTCGAAGCCTGAACCTGTAGTAGGAGGACGCGCCCTTCTCGTTGTACCCGCGCAAGACTATCTCGTTGAGAGAGTGGCGCGCCGGCCTGATGACGAAGATGTTCTGGAACATCCCGTAAAGCCTCTTGCTCGAGATGGAGGCGTTGAAGAGCAGATGGTCGCCGTAGACGGCGGACGCGTCCCTGCACTTGTGGCCCATGCGGAACAGCCACCGTATCCCCGACGCCCCGTCGTACCTCGCCCCGGAATCCCTTATTTCGCACCGCGGGTTGGCGTTGAGGGCGGAGACAAGGCTTCCGGAACCTGATCCGAGATGACTAACTACGAAACAGACCTTTTTCAATCGGTATTGCCCCTCCCAAACTACCTTAATGGAGCGGCGTCCGGAAGGAATCAGAGAGGAATTAAATGGCCTGGTGGGATTTCTATAAACTTTGGACTTACCAGTTCGAGAAGGGTCCGCTCGAGAGGCTCGACAACAGGAACCTCACGGGGGCGGGCGTGGTCGTACCCGACGCGATGCCCGACCTACGGAGCGACGCCTTCGGCGACACCAAGAGCCAGATCAGACTCCACGACAGCAACGACTTCATAGACCTCAGCACGGTCACCAATCGGCAGAGCCGCTACAAGGAGTACGAGAGGCTCCGCAGCGTGGCGGAGGTCGAGATGGCCATGACGGTCATCAGCGACGAGGCGTGCGTCCACGGCGACACCCGCGTGTCCACCCTGTTCGACGGCCAAAGGACGATACGGTGGCTGACGGAGAGATGGAAGAAGAACCCCAGCCCGTTCCTGGTCTACTGCTGGGACTTCTCCAAGGAGGACTACACGCTCGGCTGGGCGTACGACCCGAGGGTGGTCAAGAGGGAGAAGACCGTGAAGGTCCTCCTGGACGACGGCAGCAGGTTCGTGGTCACGGCGGACCACCGGATACTCACGCGCGACCAGAGGTGGGTGGCCGCGGGAGACCTCAAGAAGGGCGACGAACTCATGCCGTTCTACCGGCTCCAGCCCAACAAGAAACTCAACAAGCTCCGCACAGGGCAGTTCCCGCGTGTGTTCACGTTCGATGGATGGAAGCACGAGAGGCAGTTCATAGACGAGTGGAAGGGAGAGGGCGAACGATACGGCAAGGTGGGCATGGCGACCAGGCTCCTCGCTTCGGGCTTCAGCACCAGGAAGGTCGGCAGCATAATGAAGCACTCGTGGAACAGCGTTCGGGACTGGATCGGCAAGGAAGGGTTCAACACGAAGGAACTCAAGTGGCTGGGCAGGATGAACGACAGGAGGAGGGTCGTCGGAGTCATAGAGGGCGAGGAGGCAGAGGTCTACGACCTCAGCGTCAAGGAGCACGAGAACTTCTGCACCGACAGCGTGGTGATGCACAACTGCCAGAAGAACGAAAATGGCGAAGTCTTCAGGATATCCTGCGGTGACGAGCAGGTGAAGAAGGAACTTGAGTTCCTCTGCTTCAACAGGAAGATGCTCAACCTCAATCGAAGGGCTTGGCAGATCGTCAAGAAGCTCTGCATATTCGGCGACGCCTTCTACGAGCTCGTGACCGACCCCGAGGAGCCCAAGCAGGGCGTACTCAAGATCCAGGAGCTCCCGCCCGACAGCATGTTCAAGATCGTCACCACCAAGGGCAGGGTGGTCGAGTACCAGCAGAGCAAGGAGGGCCCAGACTACCAGGCCCTCACGAGGAGCTCCGTTACAGCCGCGACGGAACAGGAGCTCATGCAGTCCACGGCTATAAGGTTCGCCCCGAGCCAGGTGATCCACATGTACCTCGGCGACGACAGGCGGACGTTCTACCCGTACGGCCAGAGCCTCATGGAGCCCGCCAGGGGGCCGGCCCACCAGCTGCGTCTCATGGAGGACGCGATGCTCGTTTACAGGCTCGTTCGGGCCCCCGAAAGACGCATCTTCTACATCGATGTCGGCCAGCTCCCCCCGTTCAAGGCCGAGGCCTTCGTCGAGAGGATGAAAGACCAGTTCAGGAAGAAGAAGGTGCAGGCCGGCAGGGGAACCGGGGCCAACGCAGTCGACGAGAGGTGGCACGCGCCCGCGGCCGACGAGGACTACTGGATACCGGTGCGGCCGAACGCGAACACGAGAATCGAGACCCTGCCGGGCGCCCAGAACCTAGGCGAGATAGACGACGCCATCTACTTCAGGAACAAGCTCTTCACGGCCCTTAACTTCCCGAAGAACTACATGAACAACGAGGACGCGGGCGCCACGAGGATCACGCTCAGCGCACAGGACGCCCGCTTCGCAAGGATGGTGGAACGCATCCAGGCCAGCATAGAGGACGGAATACTGGAGGTGTGCGAGCGCCACCTGGAGATGAGGGGCTTCCCTCACGACTCGTACGAAGACCTCAAGATAGAGATGACGCCCCCTTCGTCATGGAAGGAACTCAGCGAGGCGGAGATCATGAACAACAGGATCAGCGTGGTCACCTCGCTTAAGAGCAGCATGCTGATGAGCGACTTCGACCTGCTCACCAAGTACATGAGGGTGTCCGAAGAGGAGGCCCAGAGGATAATCAGCAGGAACAAGATCCAGAAGCTCGAGGACCTCAAGATACAGATCATCGGCCAGAACCCGCAGCTCCTCGGCGTGGGAGTGCCGGGCCCCGACTCTGGAGGTCCCGAGATGGGAGCGGAGATGGGCGGCCCGACCCCCGACATAGGGGCGGAGCAACCCCAAGGCATGGAGGGGCCTCCAGGCGGCGAGGAACAGCAGGGCGTCGAGGCGAACGACCAGGCCGAGGGCTCGACGCCGCCTGAACTGCCCGACCCGACCGACGAGGAGATCAAGAAGTACGACCTCGGACTCGAGGACTACAGCAAGGTGATCGACCAGGAGGACATAGACTGGAGCGAGGAGGGCTAGTACCCGGCCACGGCCGGGGGGAGGGCCGATTGGACGAGTGGCAGATAATTTGCAAGATCGCGGAGATGAGGAGCTACATAGCGAGCGACTGGCCCGGGATAGAGGAGAGGAAGACACTCTACAGGGCCGTGGCCGAACTTGAGATGAAACTCAAGAGGATCAAAGACGAGGCTGAAAAAAATGGGTCGCAACAAGACAAAAAGGCTTGAGAGAAGGGGTTTGATATCTGCCTCGGCCCAAACGACCACGGCATGGGGTCGAAGCCCACGATCAATGCGATCGGCACAATCTGAACGGTACCGACATAGATAAGGCCATGAAAAAAGCCGACCCGTACAAGCGGTATCTCGCGGGACTAATATGCGAGAACCAGTATCTGTCTGAAGCCATGGTCGAGGACGAGAGCCTCAAGCGACTCGTCCTGGAGTACACGGCGCTAACCGAGGAGCTCGAGAGGATGAAGGCGGAGCTCAAGGACAAGGAGGCCAGGTCCAAGGAGCTCGCCGGCGAGATCGCCCCCGTCATCGAGGCTCTGGATGAGACGGAGCAGCGGACGCTTCAGGTCGACCAAATCGTGGTCTCGATCAAGCAGGCCGGCTACACGCGCCAGAGCTACAGTTACCAGAAGGCCTACGAGGATTTACTTACACGCGTTGACGACGAGCTCAGGGCCATATCAGAGAGGGTCAAAGAGGCGACGAAGACCACCACTACGGTAGCAACCACACTGAAGGTGCAGAAACTTGAGCACGGCTTCTTCTCCGCCATGGCCCGAATATGGGGAGTGGTCACCGACTTCATAGGACTGTCGAACCACAAGATCGACAGGGCGCTCGCCGACTTCCGCTCGTCCATGCAGGGACTGAATGATGTCTAATAGTTTTCGAGACTGGCTGGTGAACGAGGCCGCCATAGACCCCAACAGTATCCGATACGACGCCCAAGGCAGGCCGAACTTCCGCGTGTACATAATGAACGACGGCGGGATCGTGGGCCTCGAGACGCTTCAGAATGGCCAATACAAGTTCGCGGGAGACATGTTCAGCAACATCTTCGGGGACTCAAGCCTGCTGAAGGGCCGCAAGATATTCAACTGGCATTCCGAACTCCCAGAGGGGTCGGGCTACGGCCCCATGTTCTACGACATATGCATGGAAATCGCGACGATCAAGGGAGGTCACCTCGCCTCCATGACGCTCGTGAATCGACTCGCCCTCATAAGTTCGGGGAAGGACTTCGACTACGAACAGTCGAAAGAGAGGAAGGGCGCCGCGATGGGGGACACGAGCGACAGGGCGGAGCCAATCTACAAGTTCTACTACGAGAAGAGGGGCGATGTCGAAAAGGTCGACCCCGGCGTCAGGGTGGCCAACGACCCCGAGCAGGCGAGCAAGCCCTGGATGTACATGCTGTACAGCAAGAAGCCGACAGTGATGACGAAACTCATAGAGATGAACCACCTCACGCAGCCCGTTCTCGTTTCGGGAACGGGCATGAACGCCAAGGCCATAATGGACTTCGACTTCCGCGCCGTACAACAGGGGCCAGAGAAACAAAGTCAGAAACAACCAGAGAGCAAGGCCGGTCAGGCTGCTTTCCAAGGCTTCAGTACCAACGACACGAGGACATGGCAGCAGCGACAGCAGCATCTCAACTCGCTAGGAATAGATACGGCCGGATGGGGCAGGGCCGAAGTAATGAGAGGAGTCCAGAACAAATGAAGACATTCCACGAGTGGGTGGCCGAGAGGCGCCCGGAGGCGATAGAAGAGGGCTTTTTCAAGAACCTTGCCCTCGGTGCGGCCATCGGAGCGGGGGCGATGGGGATGGGAGGCAAGTTCCTGCCCACGAGTGTCCACCCGACGACGCACAGATCCGCAGCTACCGCGAGGGCAGACGACATGGACGACGGGATCGCCTCCGTGAACAGCAAGGAGGCCAAGCTCCGAGCCGCGGCGGACAGGGTGGGGATACCGAAGGCCCAGCAGAACAACCTGAAGGGCCACATGGTCGGAGGCATCGTGGTCTCCGTCAACGGCAGGAAAGTGCGCCTGACGCCAAACGAGGCCGAACACGTCAAGGCGGTGCAGCAGATAGCCCGCTCGATGGGCAACTAGAACCCGACCTTCCTCTCCTCCTTATCGACATGGAAGTTGTCGTCCGGGTTGTATATCTCCGCGAGAGTCATGGGGCCGGAGGCCCTCCTGTCAGAGCCGGACTTCTCGAAGACCCTGTTCGACGCGTCCTCCGAGAGAGGGCCGAAGTGGTGTTCGACAAGAAGGCGGCCCTTCCTCACGAGTGCGGGGTCGATCTTCTCCCTGTCTATGTTGAAGGTGGCCACGACCATGATGTTGAGGCAGTCGCCCAGTATCCCGTCCGTGATGTTGAGGATGTTGCTGATGGCCGTGTTGTCCTGCTCGTCCCGCGACCGCAGTACCTTCTCGGCGTCCTCCAGAAGCAGTACGCAGTCCCTGTGCCTCATGATGAAGGTAAGGAACTCGGGGTTGGTGATGTGGTCGGCCGCCCCGCTCGACAGGTAGATGACCTTCCTGGTCGTCTTGGTCGTGAGGTACTTGATGAAGGTGCTCTTCCCCGTCCCCGGGTCGCCCGAGAGAAGCACCAGGCCGTTCTTGTTGGACGACAGCGACTCGACCACCTTGTCAAACTTCATCGAGGCCTCCGGCCCGTAGTTGAGCCCAAGGTCCACGCCCCCGGAGGGCAACTTGACGTCAAATCGCTGGAGCATGAGCATGCCGTCCAAGCTGCAGAGGAGGTGGACGTTGCCCCTCCTCTTCCGCTCCGGCTCGCGGGTTATCAGGGCCAGGGCCGGCTCCAACTCCCACGGGCGGGCGTAGAGTATCTTGCACCTGTACGACTCCGAATCGGCCCCCTCGGCCTCTTCCCCTTCCTCGTCGTCTTCGTCGGCGACCTCGCGGGCGAACTCCAGGCGGTGGATTATGCTCTCTTTCCTGAAAAAGTACACCAGGGCCCCGCCCAGGCGGTAGCAGACCTCCGACGGGGCCACCACCCGCTCGCCCTTCACCGTCCTCTCGTTTTCGTAGAGGAAAATGCGCTCGCCGCCCGCGGCCTCGATGGCCGATACGGAGCAGGGCCTCACCAGACAGGCGAATTCGTAGATGTTGGGGTGGGCCCCGAACTTCTCCAGGTAGTAGTACGGCAGGTTGAAGTAGGTGCCGTAGTCTGCCGGGGGGGTCTTTCGGGCGAACGGGTTGAAATCTTTCTTCATGGACGCCGATTGTAGGGGCAAAGGAAGAAAAACACAACACTTGCGTAGAAAGATCGGTTAATAGGCATAACTAACCTGCATCCTAAAGGCACGAAGGGCCGGCCCGCGCAAAAAAACGACGGCAGAAGCATACATATTCACTAGCTCCGGCTTTCCAGAGCGGCCGAAGAAGAATCAGGAGTAAATAATGAAAAGAAAACTGATCGAGTTTGACGCCTTCCGCAAAATCAGGGAGGAGTCGCTTTCCAACACGCAAATGGAGCTTGAGGCCGCCGCGCCGCTGCTCGCCATGGTCCTCGAAGTCGACGGGCTCGCGCTAGAGTCCTTCAGCACCGACGAGGCCGTTTTCGAGTCGTCCGAAGGCGACTTCGTACGCGCCAACTACGCCGTGAGCAACGGATTCATGCAGTTCGACAACGTCGAGCAGCTCGTCCTCAACGAGGATTCCGAGGTGAAGGCCAGCCGCGCCATCCTTTCCGACATGCTCGACGCCCTCATCGAGAGCGACGAGAGCAAGGCGGACGCCCTCTTCGGCGAATGGATGGAACTGCCCCGCACCAAGGGCCTCTTCAGCGAGGTCAGGAAGCTCCGCAGCGCCCCCAAGTACAAGACCGTGGGCGGGAAGAAGAGGATCGTCGGCTACCGCAAGGTTCGCTGGAACGACACCCCCAAGACCCACGAGACCAGCTCCAAGACCGCCAAGCGCATGAAGAGCAAGAAGATCAACCAG